>Ga0210057_1000731_pt1 | contig 53513 bp, 53 predicted proteins | sample CryGeyCG2114_010_2_FD_183968 | JGI IMG/M metagenome (GOLD analysis project Ga0210057, IMG submission 183968) | Groundwater microbial communities from aquifer - Crystal Geyser CG10_big_fil_rev_8/21/14_0.10 (SPAdes) (version 2) | ecosystem: Environmental > Aquatic > Deep subsurface > Groundwater ...
TAGTATGTCAAAATACCAAAAAGGGTAGCCCTTATTTTTAGCCGAGGTGGTGAAATGGCATACACGCTAGCTTTAGGAGCTAGTCCCGAAAGGGGTGGAGGTTCAAGTCCTCTCCTCGGCACCATAAGACTTGCTTGCTACTGCAAGCTTAGTCGTTGGGTACACGGAGTGTACACCAGATAACTGCCTTTACTTTCTCGTTCTTACTCCAAGGTAGATTAATCCTTGTTCTGATTTTTCAAATATCAAGCCTTTTGCTTTTATCTTTTTGTATCCCAAAAATAGTTGCTCCAGTAAATCCATTGTATTTTGACTAATTCCAGATAAAAGTATTTTTTGGCCTCTTGCTTCAACTATATCTATTATTTCATCAAGAGCTTCAATTCCATCAGCATCTATAAAATAAACTTCACGTAACCTTAAAATAATTGATCTATATTTCTTGAAATTAGCCTCAAAACGTCCAAGATGAGAACGGCTATTGATGTAGCACAATTTCCCTCTTGAAATTAATAAACAGAATCTAGGTATTACTAAAGGTCGTCTTGCAACAGGTTTTGTGATTCTCCGCTTTCCAAGTAATTAGATTTAGAAACCACACTTTTACCAATTTCCTTTTCTGTTTCTTTTCTAGCATTACCAGCAACATTTCCACCCCTTTTTGCAATTTTTTTTATTCGAATGAAAAGACTTTGGTTATTCAATTTTAGAAATTTCCGTCGTTACTTTTTCACCAAGCATAGTAAAAATTAATTCAAGATCTGTCATATTATCTCTTAAATTACTCTTGGATTTTTCAGGAATATTTTTAAACTTCCGGTATTCACCCGGAGTCATTCCAAAAGTAGCGTTGCTAATTTCTGCAGTCAAAATTGCAAAATCTTTCTCCTGTTTTATTCCTCGTTCCTTCCACTCATCTGTAAGATTTTGACGAATAGCAATACCTCGTAACATTTTATCAATCCAATCCTTAGAATAACCTTTCCTTTCATAGAGATCTTTCATTCTGTCTTGAGATAATTCTGGATTTTCGATTTCTTCAATTCGTTCATAGCCAGCTTTGGCAAGCCACCTTTTGGTTGGTTCGGCTTTTGGACTTGGAATTGATTGAATAATACGGAAAATCTGCTCGACATTTCCTGCAAGTATTTTTCTCCTTTTACCTGATTTACTAATCATGTCTACCTGGGGACAATTTGTCCCTAAGTAGATTCCTAATTCAGGTTCTTTTTTACGAAGCTTTTTCAAATAATCTGTTGCATTCGTTGAATTTATCAATGACGCCACAATATCAACAACTGAAAAAACCACTGATTTTCATGCCAAGCGCGACGAATCCTTTTTGATTCAAAAATGATAAGTTTATTATTTTGTTCCATAATATATTATTCTTATTTTACTTTTTATTCTATGTTATTCAACTGTATATCGGACTTCTAGAAAATGAAATAAATCGTTTGATAGTCTGCAGAAGATGTTAAAATACGTAAGTATTATGAATAAAAAATTAAAACTACCAAAAATTCTTTTCAGTTTCTTGTTGATTGCTTTGATATTTAGCATAAATGCACATGCCACCAATGCTGAAGTGATTTCAAAGGAAGCGCCTTTTATTGAGGTTTCAAATGATGTTTCAATTCAAGAAAATAAAAACACAGATGTTTATGTAATCGGAGATAATGTTAATGTTGAAAAAGAGATTGCAGGTGATTTTTTTGCCATAGGCAAAAAAATCACCATAAACTCCCCTATAAAAGGCAGCGCTCATCTTGTTGCAGAACAAATTACTGTTAATGCACCAATTAGCGGTTCATTACTATATATTGCTGACAATGTTTATATTTCCACTTTAGGAGAAATAGAAAAAGATGCATATGGTTTAACAAATAAATTAGTCCTAGACGGAAGAATCGGCCAAAGTCTCAACTTAATCACTGAGGCAACAAAATCAAAATCCTCCATCTCCACAATTTCTGGCAAAATTATTGGTAATTTATATTACAGTGGTAAAAAGCCAGAAATCCTAGAAAATTCCTTTATAAATGGACAGGTCATAGAAACAATAAAAGATGAAAATATTGAAAGTTCAAATAGAGCAGATTTAATCATTTCAAAAATTATCCACTCATTAACTATGATATTAGTTGGACTTGTTCTTCTTAAAATTAACAAAGATAAATTGTCCGAAGTTGTAGTTTCATATAAAGCAAATTTGGGACGAAATATACTACTCGGAGTCGCAAGTTCAATATTAATTCCGGTCATTGTAATGGCACTCTTTATATCAATTATAGGTCTTCCTATTGGACTTTTTATTACGTTCTTAACAATCTTTGCTGGGTATTTTGGATACGTTATTCCAGCAATAGCACTTGGACAAAAAGTCTTTGAAAAAAGATCCCTAGGGATGCTTCAACTTATAACAGGCGTTTTGCTTTTAGATATTTTAACAATGACACCAATTATTGGTTCAACCTTATCTATTATAATTGTAGTATCATCGATAGGACTTATAGTGAATAAATCCGTTCTCAAACCCAAAGTCACAAAGTCAAAAAAATAATGAAAAGAATATATATATATATTGTTGGGGCTCTAGCAATCTTAATTATCGGCATATATTTTATAAGGTCAAAACAATCACCTATAGCAGTGGATCTTGTTGAAATACAGCAAGTTGAAGTCGAAAGCACAATATCTGCAAGCGGAATTGTTAAATCCGAAAACCAGGCAAATTTAGCATTTTCAGCTTCCGGAAAAATAACCTACCTTGGCCCTCAAAAAGGTACACAGGTTTCAAAAGGACAACTTTTGGCTCAAATATACGCATTTCCACAAGCAAAGTCTTCACAAAGTGCTAAAGATTCAAGAGACATCGCAATTAGAAATAAAGAAGCATATATCGATACATACGCAGATGCATCTAGCGACTTTCACAATAGCGATGAGTACAAAATTCAAATTAGAAAATATGATGAATTAATAAGCCAGGCGGAAAGCTCATATCAATCAATAGTCGGTTCACTTGATAATTTAAAAATCAGATCTGCATTTGCTGGCACTATATTAAATGTCACAAAAGATGTTGGCGAAATTGCATCCGCTGGAGAAACAATCTACGAAATCACAGATCTATCAAAAAAATATTTCGAAGTAGCAATTGATCAAGAGGATTTTGGCAAAATTAAAATTGATCAACAAGCTCACATATCGCTCGATGCACATGCAGACGAAGTATTTGAAGGAAAAGTGTATGAACTTCCAAATTCAGCTGAAACAGGTTCAACAAATAATGGAAGTTTTGTAATAAAAATCAAAGTCGAGGATAAAGCTAATAATGAACTTCCAATACTTATTGGTATGACCGGAGATGTTGATGTTGTTATTCAGAAATCAGAAGGTGTAGTAACAGCAATTCCATTTGATGCAATATATACAGACACTGACGGTTCAAATTATGTTTGGACACTTGTAAGTGGAAACATTATACGAAAAAAGAATATTAAAATTGGTGTCGAAGGTAATTTATACACAGAAGTAATAGGTCTAGATAGTTTGACACAGGTTATTACATCAGCTGATTCAAAAATCGAACTTTTAGACGGCAAACCTGGAAAAATCACAAATCAATAAAGTGTCACAACAAACTTTAATCGAAACTCAAAATATTTATAAAACATATAAACTTGGGACGGAGATTATAAATGCACTCTCTGGCGTCGATATAAAAATAAAAAAAGGCGAATTTGTATCAATCGTTGGAAAATCAGGTTCAGGCAAATCGACATTGATGCATTTAATTGGACTTCTCGACACTCCGACTTCAGGAAAGATTCTTTTAAATGATAAAGATGTAAGCCGTTTAAATCAAAATGAATTGGCGTTCCTGCGAAATAAATCTATTGGTTTTGTTTTTCAATCTTTTAATTTACTGCAAAGGACTTCAACAATTGATAATGTAATTTTGCCTTTAAAATATAGCAAAACTCCAAAATCAGAATGGGCTCAAAAAGCCTTGAAAATGCTTGAACTTGTTGGACTTTCAGAAAGAAAAAATAATAAACCCAATGAATTATCTGGAGGACAAAAACAGCGCATTGCAATTGCACGTGCTTTGGTAAACGATCCGGATTTAATCTTGGCAGACGAACCGACAGGGAATCTTGATTCAAAGACTGGAGCAGAAATAATAGAACTTTTTAGAAAATTAAATAAGTCAGGAAAGACAGTTGTCATTGTTACGCACGATGAAGAATTAGCAAATGTTACAAATCGTAAAATAATAATTAAAGACGGAAAAGTTAGTAAATCGCTATAAATTATAAATAATGAAAATACTTGAAGTCACAAAGTCATCAATAACAGCACTTGGAGCAAATAAAGTTAGAACTGTTTTAACAATGCTTGGTGTAATCATCGGAGTTTCTGCCGTCATTTTATTAATTTCAATCGGTCGAGGAATTCAAAATTATATAACAGACCAATTTGATGCATTGGGTTCTAATTTATTATTTGTTTCACCAGGAAAAGTTTCCTTCGGGAGGGACCCTGGAAATTCATTTAGCAGAAATAAATTAGAAGAAAAACATATTAAATTAATTGAGACTCATGTTGCAGATATTGTCGAACAAATAACTCCAATGGTGAATGTAAGCGAAACGGTTAAATATAAAACAAAATATTACAATGCTGCAGTTGCAGGAATTAACGAACAAGGCAAATATTTGTTTGATTATTCAATCGATGAAGGCACTTTTTTTACAAGAGCTGATGTTAGATCACAAAGCCGTGTAGCTATTTTAGGCAAATCAGTTAAAAAAGAATTATTTCCAAATCAAAGCCCAATTGGTCAAATTATAAAGATTGGCGGAGATAGTTATGTTGTGATCGGCACAGCAAAGGAAAAAGGGAGTGACTTTGATGAACAAGTTGTTGTCCCATATACATCAGCGATTAGTTCATTTGAATTAAAAAACATTAGTAGAATTGTTGTGAAAGTAAAAGCAGACAAAGATATGAATATTGCAACAAAATTAATTGAAAGAGCCTTACTTCGAGATTTAGAAGAAGACGACTTTACTGTTTTATCTCAAGCAGATATTCTTTCAACCATCCAGAATATTCTACAAATGCTAACAATTGGTCTTGGCGCAATTGCTGGAATTTCACTTCTTGTTGGCGGAATTGGCATCATGAACATTATGCTTGTTTCTGTTACTGAAAGAACTCGTGAAATCGGTCTTAGAAAAGCACTTGGAGCAACGCCTTTTGATGTAGCACTTCAATTCCTAATAGAATCTGTTATTTTAAGCGTTACTGGAGGCTCAATCGGAATTATAATTGGTTGGCTTGCATCATTTGCAGGAAGAGCATACATAAGAACAGAAGTTCCATGGTGGTCCGTAGCAATCGCCTTTTCATTTGCAACATTTGTCGGTATAATCTTCGGAACCTATCCTGCAGTCAAGGCGAGTAAGAAAGATCCAATTGAGGCATTAAGATATGAGTAGTTAGTTTTAAGAATAATTATGCAAATCACAATAAAAAAGTGCGAAAATAACACATATAAAGCAGATGTAGTGATTGAAAAATTAAAGGTAGTTAACGCTTTTAATGAAGCACTTGAACATGAAGCCAAAGATATTGAAATTAAAGGATTTAGGAAAGGGAAGGCTCCTATAGATGTAGTGAAAAAGAACATTGACCAAGCAAAGCTTCGCAGTCATGCATTAAATCATATTTTATCTGACGCATATTCAAATATTGTTAAGGAAAATAAACTTAAACCGATAGTTTATCCAAGATTTAATATTTCTGAATTTGAAGACGACAAAGATTTAAAATTTACAGTGACAATTATCGAAGCTCCAGAAATAAAACTTGGAGATTACAAAGCTGAAATTGCAAAAATAGAAACGAAGGGAAAAGAAAGCCCAAGTGTTCAACAAATTATAGATGCTGTTTTAAAATGTTCCGAGGTAAAAGTTGCAGCAGAACTTATTACAGAAGAAACAGACAGAATGATGTCATCGTTAATTGACCAGCTAGGAAGACTTGGATTAACAATTGATAAGTACATGGAATCACAAAGCAAAACTCCACAAAGTTTAAGAGATGAATATTCAAAAACAGCAGAAAATAATATTAAATCTGATTTTTTAATTACCGAAATTGCGGGGGAAGAAGGAGTTATTATTTCAGATGAAGAAGTCGAAAAAACACTTTCTGCAATTCCTGATGAAGCAAGTAAAAAAGCTTTATCAAGTCCAGATCAAAAACTTTATATTAAAGCTGTTTTATTAAAAAATAAAACAATCCAAAAGTTGGCGGAAGCAAAGTAATTTATAGTATAATCAAAAACATGAGCATACTTATACCAATGGTAGTAGAAAAAGATCCAAGCGGATACGAAAGATCTTATGATATTTATTCAAGACTTTTAAAAGAAAGAATTGTGTTTATTGGTGGAGCCATCGATATGGATATGGCAAACACTGTAATTGCACAATTACTTTACCTTCAAGCGGATGACAGCGAAAAGGATATAAGTATTTATGTTAACTCTCCAGGTGGCATGATTTACAGTGGCATGGCTATCTACGACACAATAAAACATATGAAATGCGAGGTTTCAACAATTTGTGTTGGAATGGCAGCTTCAATGGGTTCAGTACTCCTTGCTGCCGGAACAAAAGGCAAAAGATTTTCATTACCACATTCCATGATCATGATTCACCAACCAAGTGGTGGTTCAGAAGGCCAAGCAACAGACATACAAATTCAAGCAAAAGAAATTTTAAGACTTCGAGAACAACTTTATAAAAAGCTAAGTGAAGACACAGGAACATCTGTAAAACAAATCGAAAAAGATGCAGAGCGCGATTTTCACATGACACCAGAAGAAGCTTTAAAATATGGCATCATAGATAAAATACTAAAGAAATAATTAGTTTTACTTTCGTGGGTGGTTAGCTCAGCTGGCTAGAGCGTCGCATTGACATTGCGGAGGTCATAGGTTCAAGTCCTATACTACCCACCATTTATGTTATTCTGATTTTATGCAGAAAGCCCTTTTAGATCTCAAAAACCAAATCTGTAAGATACATAAAGAAAATTCAATAACAGATGAGGAGTTTTCAATCTTTGCCGAAAATACAACTGTTGCTTTAATGGCGGGAGGTGAAAGTAGCAGATTTAGATCTGTTCCAAGTTCCGAAAATACAAATAAAAATTCTTATAAACTTCCAAATGATGACACGATGATTGAAATGACAATCAGAATGTATCGCGATGCTGGAATCAAAAATTTTGTAGCACTTGTATATCACAAATCAGAAACAATCATGGATCTTTTGGGCGATGGATCTTCAATGGGGGTTAAAATTACTTACAGTCACGACCCAGAGCATCCAGTAGGAAAGGGTGGAGCCGTTTTGAACGCACTTGTAAACGGATCAATTCCAGAAAATCATAACTTAATCGTTCATAATCCAGATGATGTAATACTTGATTACGAAGGGTCATTTCCAAGAGATATTATTGCAGGACACATCGAAGGCACTAAATCAGGTTCTGTTGCAACAGTTGTTGTAGTTGAAGAAACTCCATATGCATACACAGGCATGCAAATTATCGATAATAAAGTCACTAACATTGAGATGTATCCAATGATTCCAATTCCGACTCATATTGGCGTTACATTATTTTCACCAGATGCATTTTTATATTTTCGCGAACTTTTTGATTTAACTAAAAAATCAGACTTTGAAATGGTTTTATTTCCAAAATTATCATCAGAGAACAAACTTTATGCAGTCAGCATACCTGAAAATAACTGGTTGGCAGTTAACACACTTAAAGCATATAATGATTTAGTGAAAAGGTTAGAAATAAAGCGTGAACAATAAACCCAGTATCTTCAACAAATTCATAATCGCATTATTTGGGTCGTGGTATTCCGTTATTGGTCATACGGTTTTATTTGTTATCATCCTATTCGTTTCACAAGACCTATTATTTTTTAATACATTTGTTTCTATTGAGGCAATTTATATCGGCGTCCTGATTTTAATGGCAGAATATAGACAAGAAACAGAAAAAGAAAAGAAAGAAATTTCTCATAGGGAAAGTGATAGAAAATTAGTCAGAGAAGATGTCTATATCACGCAAAATGTTATGGATGAAATTAAAATATTAAAAACGCATCAACAAGCATCAAGCAAAGCCCTTGAAGAAATAAGAGATATACTATCTATCAGTACTAAAGATTAATAATGGAAAACAAATTACACGAATCACGACATAGCGCAGAACACGTTCTAACTCAAGCCATGAAAAACCTTGGTTATAAATTTCACATGGCAATGGGACCTGCAACAGACGACGGATTCTATTTTGATTTTGAACTTTTAGAAGGAACAATCTCTGAAGATGATTTTCCTAAAATTGAAAAAGAAATTGAAAAAATCATAAAGCTAGATCTTCCAATTACTGAACACGAAATAAACGCAGACGACGCAAGAAAACTTTTTAAAGACAATCCATACAAACAGGAATGGATAGATGAAATTATTTCAAACGAATCTCCATTAACAATATATTGGATAGGAACTCCAGATGCTAAAGATTCCTTTGTGGATCTTTGCAAAGGTCCACACGTAAATTCAACAAAGGAAATTGGAGTAGTAAAACTTCTATCAATTGCTGGAGCATATTGGAGAGGAAGCGAAAAAAACAAAATGCTAACAAGAATATATGGAACAGCGTTTGAAACAAAGAAAGAACTTGAAGAATACTTAGAAAAAAAAGAAAAACAAAGTGCAAACGATCATCGAATTCTCGGTAAAAAGCTTGATCTTTTTGCCTTTTCCGACCTTGTCGGAAAAGGCTTCGTCATGTACACGCCAAAGGGAACAATAATCAAAAACGAGCTTAAAAATGCACTTGTCGCAATGAGCAAGAAATACGGCGTTTTGGAAGTGAATATTCCACACCTTGCGAAAATTGATTTATACAAAATTTCAGGGCACGCAGATAAATTTTCCGATGAACTTTTTAGAGTAACAACTCACTATGACGAAGAATTTGTTTTAAAACCAGTGAACTGTCCTCATCATACTCAAATTTATGCTTCAAAGCCGAGAAGCTACAGAGATTTACCAATTAGATATATCGAATCAACTCAACAGCACAGAGATGAAAAACCAGGAGCAATCGGAGGCTTAAATCGTACGAGGTCATTTGAAATTGATGATGGACACACTTTTTGTACACCAAATCAGATAAAACAAGAAGTTATAAATACAATAAAAATTGTTGAAGAGTTTTATACAGGACTTGGCATGTGGGGAAAACATTGGGTATCTTTATCATTTAGCGATCCAAATACTCCAGAAAAATATATTGGCGAACCAAAAGATTGGCAAAAAGCAGAAGAAATGTTGCAACAAATTTCTGATGAGCTAAAACTAAATGCAAAAGTAATGATCGGAGAAGCAGCACTTTACGGACCTAAAATAGATTTTATGCTTAAAGATGTTCAAGGAAACGACAGACAACTTGCAACTGTTCAGGTTGATTTCGCTATGCCAAAAAGATTTGAACTTACATATACCGACGAAGGTGGTGTCAAAAAGACTCCTGTTATGATGCATAGAGCAATTCTTGGGTCATATGGCAGATTTATTGCAAATCTTATCGAAAGTACAGGCGGTGCGTTTCCAGTGTGGCTTTCCCCTGTTCAAGTTATGGTTATTGCAATATCAGAGAAATCCTTTGATTATGCAAAAAAGATAGAATCTGAATTGAATATGGAAGATATTCGTGTGGAATCAGATTTATCTTCTGAAACCATGGGAAATAAGATTAGAAAGGCGGGGGAGCAAAAGGTTCCATATATGCTAATTATTGGCGAAAAGGAAGCGGAGGCTAAAACAGTTTCAATCCGGACAAGAGATGGCAAACAGAAAAATAATGTTGATTTAAAAACCTTTACTAGTATGATAAAAACCAATATAATGACGAAATCGCTTGAAGTTAATATTTGAAAGGGTTTTCGTTTGTATCTAAAACTTAATGAAAAAATAGGCTCAAAGGAAGTTAGGCTTATAGACCAAAATGGGGAAAATGTAGGTGTGAAATCACGAGATGAAGCTATAAAAATGGCAAAAGAGCTTGGTCTTGATCTTCTTGAGGTTTCGGGATCAGCAGTTCCTCCGGTTTGCAAAATCATAGACTACAATAAATATCTCTATGAACAAAAAGGAAAACTAAAAAAGTCAAAATCTAAAAAAACTGAGCTTAAAGAGTTTACGATGTCTCCGAATATAAGTGAAGGCGATTTGAATGTTCGTATAAAAAGAGCAAAAGAATTTCTAGAAGATGGCAATATGGTAAAATTCACAGTGAAATTTAAGGGTAGAGAAGCAACTTACCCAGAACGCGGAGAAATTAAAATTAAAATAATAGAGTCAGAATTGAATGGCATGGGGAAAGTTGAAAGACCACTGCAAATGGTAGGACAACTTATGACTGTAACATTCATGCCGGTATCTAAATAAAAATATAAAATGGCAAAAAAACAAAAAATGAAAACAAGAAAAGTAGTAGTTAAAAGATTTAAACTTTCAAAAACAGGGAAAGTATTAAGGGAACACAGCAAAACTACACACCTAGGCCGAAAAGATGATTCAAGCACAAAAAACAGAAAAAAACGTATTGAAACAATCAAAGGAAAATTCAAAAAAAAGTTCTTGAAAATGTTAAAAGTATAAAATTATTATGTCACGTGCAAAAACAGGCGTTGTAAGACACCAACGACACAAAAAAGTATTAAATGCCACAAAAGGCTTTTGGGGATCAAGAAGTAAACTTTTCAGAAGAGGGCAAGAGGCATTTATTCGTTCTGGCGAACATGCTTTTAGTGGTCGAAAACTTAGAAAAAGAGATATGAAAAGTTTGTGGATTATCCGAATAAATGCCGGATTAAAGGCATTCAATATCAGATATTCATTATTTATTAAAAACCTCAATGACAGTAAAGTGATTCTAGACAGAAAGATATTGTCAGAGCTTGCGGTTTCATATCCAAAAGCTTTTGAAAAAATCGTTAAAAAAGTAAGTGAATAAAAAATCAGAGAAACTTGCCATAGATAATCATAAAAATCAGTTCTCAAAGGACTTGGATATTTTAGACATAGATTCTCTTTATATAAAATACTTAGGCAAAAAAGGTATAATTAACAGCCTTTTTTCAGAAATCAAAAACCTTTCAAACGAATTAAAAAAAGATATTGCCAAAGATCTAAATAATTTCAAATCTACAGTTGAATCAGAAATTAAAAATAAAAAGGCGTCTTCTGGTAACGCACCAAAAGAACATTTTGATTTAACTTACCCAGTAAAAGCAACTTCTGTTGGAAATTTACATCCAATTACAATTGTTACAAGAGAACTTTATCAATTCTTTCATTATTACGGATTTTCAGTTCAAGGCGGCCCAGAAATAGAAGATGATTTTCACAATTTCGAAATGCTAGGAGTTCCAAAAGACCATCCAGCAAGAGAATTGCAGGACACTCTTTATATTATGGAACCAGAAGTGCTTCTAAGAACCCAAACTTCAAGCATTGAATCACGTGTATTAAAAAATACTCAACCTCCTATTAGATTTGTCACAGGCGGAAAAGCTTTTCGAAACGAAACCGGAAGCAAAAGTAACGGAGCGATATTTCATCAATTTCAAGGAGTTTGTATCGATGAAAACATCACAATGGCAAATTTAAAATGGATATTTTCTAAATCATTGAAATTTATTTTAGGTGAAGACACAAAAATCAGATTTAGAGCAAAGTATTATCCGGAAGTCGAACCAGGTTTAAGTCCCGATATTGAGTGTACATTTTGCAAAGGTGATGGATGCGAAATTTGTAAATATAGAGGCTGGATTGAAATTGCAGGCGGTGGAATGATTCATCCAAATACACTAGAAAAAGCAAATATTGATAGTGATAAATACTCAGGTTTCGCATTCGGATGGGGATTAGATAGAATCGCCATGCAAAGATTTAAAATCCGTGATATCAGACTTTTAATTAACGGAAATTTAATTTATAAATAAAAATGAAGATACCACTAAGCTTTGTTGAAAAATATATAAGGATCGAACATACTCCAAAAGAATTTGGCGATATCATGACTGGCTTAGAATTTATGCAAGATGGTCCTATTAAAGAAGTTGACGGTGATAAAGTAATAGATCTTGAAATAAGACAAAATCGTCCAGACATGCTTTCTGTTATCGGAGTTGCCAGAGAATATGCGGCTTATCTAGGCAAAAGGCTTAAATATCCTGAACAAATCATAGAATCCGAAGTACCTTGGGAAACACCAAAAGGAATCTTAAGCGTTCAATCAAAAGAAAACGTCAAAAGATTTTGCTCAGTTCAAATCAAGGATATAAAGATTAAAAAATCTCCTGATTATATTATTAAGGCATTAAGTGCTTATGGAATGGCGTCTAAAAATAATTTAATAGACATAACTAATTACGTTATGCTCGAATATGGAATTCCACTTCATGCATTTGATGTAAATAAATTAAAAAAGGCACAAGGACACTCACTTCTTACAATAAGACAAGCAAAAGACGGTGAAATATTTGAAACTTGGCAAAAAACAAAAATAAATTTAGATACTAATGATCTAATTGTTGCAGACTCAGAAAAACCAGTGGCAATTGCTGGAATAATTGGAGGAGCAAATTCAGACATCGACCAAAGTACAAAAGAAATAATTCTGGAGGCCGCAGTTTATAATCACGCATCTATAAGAAGAACGGCAATTAAACATAACATTAGAACAGAAGCATCACTAAGGCATGAAAAATTTTTAAATCCAGAAATGGTTGAAGTCGCAATTAAAAGGGCAACATATTTGATTAAAGAATTATGTTCTGGAGAAGTTTCCAAAATAGAAGATTATTACGAAGGAAAAACGCCACCTAAATCTATAGAATTTAACATCTTTGAGATAGAAAGATTAGGAGGAATACACATAGAAAGATCTGAAGCTGTAAATCTTTTGGAAAATTTGGAATTTAAAATTAGAGACCAAAAAGAAGCAATTGGAGTCAACAAAGATATATTAACTGTAATTGTGCCAAATCACCGAACAGACGTTAATATTCAAGCCGATTTAGTCGAAGAGGTTTTAAGATTAAAAGGCTATGAACACATACCATTAATTGGAATAAGTTCATCGCCTCCAGATTTATCAACGACAAAGGATTTAATATTAGAGGAAAAGATCAGAGATATTTTGGTAAATCTAGGTTTATACGAACACATCACAAATCCTCTAGTGAAATTTGATTCAGAATCGAGTAGTAATCAAATTCAGTTAGAAAATCCCTTAAACGCAGACCTAGATGGGTTGAGAACAACAATAAGAGAAACACTCGTTCCAATACTTTCAAGAAACTCAAAAGCAGGGAATAACAACGTTGGATTATTTGAGGTTGGAAAAGTTTACTTTACAAAAAAGAAAGGTTCATTTACAGAGGAACGCAGAATAGAAACTGTTTACTCTAATGACACTAACTTGGAAAACAATTTCAGGAAAAAAGTAAAACCAGACTTTATGACCGTAATTACAAAACTTGGCCTAAATGATGAGAGCTTAAAATATTCTTCAAAAGGAGAGCACCTTGAATATACTTATAATAAAAAGCACGTCTCAAATTTATTCCAAAACGGCTACGAATTATTTACAGAAACAATAAAGGATATAGTTGAGATACAAAATATTCCGCTAACATCAATCGAGTCCTCCTTATCTCAAAGAATAGTTGAAGAGCTTTCTTTAGTCGTTTCAAAAAGTAAAGCCTTAGGTGAAATTTCCGAAATAATAAAATCAACAAAAGAATCTATATCTGAAGTTGAAATTACAGACCTTTATGAAGACGTAAAACTTGGTGCAGAAAAAATCTCAATCACGGTAAAAATGATATTCGAAGATAGTGAAAATAAGCTAACTAAAGAATCTGTTTCAAAAATAAAAGAGAATGTAATAAAGCTACTTAATAAAAAAGGCTTCAAACTAAGAGAATCCTAATCTTTTTTCTTATCTTCTTCGCAATGATCAAGATCAAATCTTTCTGGATTTTTCTCTTTTTCATAATCTGGGCCACGATAAGTATACAAAGAATCAGTATCATCTTTATATTTATTATCAATCCAAGCATCAACATACTTTTGCCATTCTGGTTTTTCTGCCGTATAAACGATATATAATTTATCTTCAATTTTTCCATCATCACAAATTTTAACTCTTTGGAAGATGTCTGATTTAGACTTAGGTTCAGTACCTTCAACGAAATATTCGACGCGCCTGTCTTCTTTATCTTCATATTGATCCATACCTGACAATGTTCCGACCCAAGCAGTTACAACACCTTCCGGCTTTGGAAATTCTGGATTTGGGTGATCCTTCAAATAATAACTTATAGCTCGATTCCAAATTGGAGCTGCGCCTGTAAGACCTGAAGCCAGACGTACATTCATCTGAGTTCCATCATTATTTCCGACCCAAACACCAATTGTAATATCAGGAGTAAATCCTAAAGTCCAGTTATCTTTCAAATCATTTGATGTACCAGTCTTTACAGCAGCTTTATTGGGAAGTGGAATATAAAGTTGAGATCTTCCACCAAAAGCAGGAGTTCTTGCATTATTATCAGACAAAATATCTGTTATTATCCAAACTGCACGTGGATCGGCAACTTGTCTTCCTTCAAAATTAACATTTTTTTCTAAAACTTTTCCATTTGTATCGGTAATTTCAAGAATTGCTACTGGATCTTTTGCATATCCACCATCAGCTAAAGATGCATAACCGTTAGTCATATCTAAAAGAGAAACCTCTCCACCGCCAAGTGCAATTGATAAACCAATTTTTGTCGGATTATATTCCAAAGACTTAACGCCTAAATCGTTGGCTAGTTTAACCATATTTGGAATTCCAACAAGATCAAGCATTTTTACAGCAGTCGAATTCACCGAATTTGCCAATGCATATCTAACTTGGATCGGTCCACGAAACCCCCAATTCCCGTAATTTTGCGGCGCATATGACTTTTGAGTTGGATTATCTTTAATTGGAAACTCTGTTTGAACGTCGTACATTAGTGAAGCTGCTGTATATCCTTGGATTAGACCTGTTAAATATGTAAAAGGTTTTAATGATGAACCTGGCTGACGTCTTCCTGTTGTAACATTAAATTGCCCGCTGATATCTTTTGAAAAATAATCAATTGATCCAACCATTGCTAAGATGTTTCTGGATTTTGGTTCCAAAGCAATAAGCCCAGCATTTGTTAAATCCAGAGCAGCAGCTTTTGTCACTTCATCCTTTACAATTGCCTGAAATTCTTCTTGAACATTTATATCTAATGAAGTTGTGACTTTTAAACCACCGCTATCAACAGTTTCATCTCCATACTTTTCACGCAGCAATTGCAACACATACATTATAAAGTGAGGAGCTTTAATTGACGTATCAATGCTAGCGTATACTAAAGGCTGCTCTATGGCTTGATTATATTCTTCATCTGAAATCTTTCTGTGTACTCCGTCTCGATCAACCCAACCTCTTTCGTGCATTAATTTCAAAACATATCTTTGACGATTTTTCGCGATTTCTGGATCGTTAAATGGAGAATAGTATGTGGGGCGCTGAGGCAAACCTGCAATTAAAGCAGCCTCTGCAAGAGTTAAATCAGCGGCACTTTTATTAAAAATAGTTTTGGAAGCTGCCTGCGCGCCCCACGTTGTTCCTCCATACGGAACCTCATTTAAATACATTTGTAATATTTCATCTTTTGAATAATTCTTCTCGATTTGTAAAGCTAAAACGACATCTTTTATTTTTCTCGAGACTGTTCTTTCCGAAGTTAATAGTGCGTTTTTCGCAACTTGCTGTGTCAGCGTTGAGCCGCCTTGTTTTCCTTGTCCAGTTAAAGTTACTAAAACGCTTCGAGCAATTCCAAGTGGGTCAATTCCTTGATGTAGGTAAAAATCCGCATCTTCTGCAGCCAATGTTGCGTTTAATAAATAAGGTGTAACGTCACCAATTTTCACTAATGTTCTATCTTTGTCTTGAAAGACTGAATATAACAAAACGCCATTTCTATCAAAGATTTTTGTGGACTGCTCAACTTGTCTATTTGTGAGTTTACTAGGCGAAGGAAGTGTGCTAGAAAAAGCAGTAAAAACAAAAATAGTAGTTATAGCAATAAGTATCGTTCCCATAAGTCCAAGTCCTGATAGAACAGTTAATATATATAAGGATTTATTTTGACCTTTTGGGATACCAAGGGTTTTTATTTTTGCAGGTTTTTTAATACCACTACCACGATTTACAAAACTCTTCATTGTCCCTAAATTCTAACATAATGATATAATTCCGACGTAGCATTTTTTGTGTTTCCAGGGGTGGCGGAGTGGTCAATCGCACCAGACTGTAAATCTGGCGGGTCTTCCCTACGTTGGTTCGAACCCAACCCCCTGGACCACTTTCTAATCTGATATACTCATTTTAAACATGACTGCCTATAAGGGATTATCATCTATAAATTTCATAATTTTGTGGACAATATTGCTTTCGCTTTTGACATTCGGATACTTTTTTGTAAAACCATATTTTAATTCATCGACTAAAATTGAATCTCCGATCACAGATCAAGCAAATTTAACTCCGGATATTGACGAGGCAGAGTTTGAAGGCATTAATGAAATTGCGTCTCCGATTCCCGATGAAAAATCTGCACTTAGTAAATCAAAGGAATCGAGTAGTCCAAACGACGAGTCAAAACCCTTTAATATCCTAATTTTAGGAATAGATCGAAGGTCCGGCGATCAAACTAGTTTTCGAACCGATGTCATTCAATTAATAACAATATCAAGTGACAGAAAAAATGCAGTAGTAACACATATTCCAAGAGATGTTTGGGCAGAAACATACAAAATCAACTCTATTTATAATTTAAAAGGGCCAGAGGCACTAAAAGATATTGTTGAAAAAATTACCGGCCAAAGGCCAGATAGAATCATACGAGTTGATTTTGATGCATTTGTTTACGCTGTTGATGCTGTTGGTGGAATTGATATTGACGTTCCGACTGAATTTACAGATGATTGGTATCCAGATGATAGAAATGGAAATGAAGATATAATCTCAATCAAGTTTGAATCAGGGCAACAGCACATGGACGGCGAAACAGCATTGATTTACACAAGATCAAGAAAAGGCACAAATGGGGAAGGCAATGACTATGCGAGAGGAACAAGGCAACAACTTGTAATGAATACAGTTATCAAAGATTTTTTTAAACCAAAAAATTTATTTAATCCAAAAACTGCGAAAGTTTTGTATGAAATTGCTACAAAAAAGGTTTATACGGATATAACACTATCTGATACCGAAATACTTTTTGAATTGCTTTTGAATTATAAGAAAATCGCGGTAAATTATTTGAGTTTAGATACAACTAACTTTCTAGTGAGTCCTACAGACAGAACACCATACAACGGCGCTTGGACATTAATAGCAAAAGACAATAATTACACACCAATACACGAAGGAATAGCCAGCTATATCAATTAAATCCGCAAACTATCCTATATAGATTTACACGTTCTTGACGTATGGGATATAAGTCGCATCATAAGATTATAGATAGTTTTTCTGCCCATAAAACTAGCAGAATTTTAGGCGGTGATATTCGATGAAAGCAAAAAGTCCTGCAAAGAAAGTTGCAAAGAAACCAAAGACAGCTGTAAAAAAGAAAAAAGCAAAAAAGTAACTATTTTTCATAAATTTTGCTTAAGCAAAAATGGGAGGGGTCTAAAAAAAGGCCCCTCCTTTTTTGTTAGCAATTTTTAATTGACTACTGATAGCACAGGCCCTACAATTTCCTCATGAATCGAACACTTGTTATAGACTCTATTTCACAAATTGGTAAGGAAGTTTTGTTAAAGGGTTGGGTTGATATTAAAAGAGATCACGGAAAACTCACGTTTATAGAACTGCGAGATCGTACAGGACGCATTCAATGCGTCGGTTTTGAAAAGATGAGCGAACTTGTAGTTCAATCTCCAATAGAAATTATTGGCACTGTAAAATTGCGACCAGAAAGAATGGTTAATCCAGAAATGCTAACTGGAACAGTGGAAATTGATGTTAAGGAATATAAGGTTTTGGCAGTTCCTGCAGAAGTCTTGCCATTTGATTTAGGAAAAGCCGAACTTGATGTCGAACTTCCAACCTTGCTTGACCACAGACCAGTTTCATTAAGACATCCAAAGGTTCAAGCTATTTTTAAAGTCCAGGCAGTTATAATCGATTCTTTTAGAGAATTCTTAAAACAAAATGGTTTTTTCGAATTTCAAGCTCCTTCAATTACGGGAGCCATTGCAGAAGGTGGCGCAGAAGTTTTCGAGGTCAGTTATTACGACAAAAAAGCATACCTAACACAAAGTCCGCAACTTTATAAACAAATTGTCATGAGTGCTTTTGAAAGAGTGTTTAGTGTGAATAAAGTTTTTAGAGCAGAACCAAGTGTTACAACAAGACATTTAACAGAAGTTGTCTCACTTGATGCCGAAATGGCATTTATAAAAAGTTGGGAAGATGTTAAAGATATGGCAGATAATTTAATCAAATATGTATTTGAACAAATCGAAAAACAGTGCGCACATGAATTAAAAATGTTTGATGTTAAATTACCTCAAACAATAGAAGAAACTCCGACATTAAGCTTAACCGAAGCACAAGAGATGATTTTTCAAAAGCTCGGCAAAGGTGTTAGAGAAAATAAAGATTTAAATCCAGAAAGTGAAAGAGATATTTGCTCAATTATCAAAGAGGAAACTGGGTCTGATTTAGTTTTTATATATGGATATCCAACAAAAAAGAAACCATTTTATGTTTATCCAAATCCAAAAAATCCTGAATTTAACGAGGGGATGGATCTTTTATGTAGAGGTGTTGAACTTTTATCAGGAGGAAGACGTATTAACGATTACAAGCAATTAATGGAACATGTAAAAGAATGGGGAATGGACCAAGAAAAAATTAAAGGCTTTTTAGAAGCGTTTAAATATGGAGTACCTCCAGAAGGCGGATTTGCATTTGGAGCAGAAAGAATCACAATGCAAGTGCTGGGACTAAAAAACATACGCGAAGCAACAATGTTTCCACGCGATATGGAAAGAATAGATTATCAACTTCCTTGACATAAACTGGTTATCCAAAAGTAAACGCAAAGAGTTCCGCGTTGCTATCTTCAAATTCCAAACGAAGTGTATGTCTACCTGCAACTGACAGGTTTATTAATTCATAAAGTTTATCGGCATCGACTGTAATAACGCTATCAAGTTCATCATCAATATAGACTTTCACTTTTGCAGGTGTTCCTTTTGTTCGCATTACCAAAAATACTTGCTTTGATTCAAAATTAAATATTAAACTTGCACCTTTTTGAGGATTTGCGTATTCAGACATGACGTTCCAATCTCCCTTATATGCAAATTGATTCGTTTTAATTGTAGTAGGTGCTGTATATGTCGCAAACGAATCTGGAGTAATCTTTTCTTTTGAAGCAAAATTATCGATTCTTCCATATCCCAAATATGTTTCTGGAGTTTTTGCATATGTTTGATATTCAGGATTATCAATTGGTGTGGAAATTTCAGTTGCTCCAGCTTCTTCTAAAAGGTCTTGTATTACTTTTTCAGTTTCGTCATATCCGCCTTCACCAAAGTGTGTGTAGCGAATGTATCCAATCTTTATCGATTATGTATTTTGCTGGCCAATAGCGGTTGTTGTAAGCTCTCCACGTAGAAAAATTGTTATCTTGAACGATAGGGTAGGTTAGTCCAAAATCAGAAATAGCCTGTGACAGGTTTTTTGCATTTTTCTCGAATTCAAATTCTGGTGCATGAACACCGATTATCACAAGACCTTTGTCTTTGTATTTTTCGTTCCATGATTTTAGATATGGAAATGTTCTTTGACAATTTATGCAGGTGTATGTCCAAAAATCGATTATGACAACTTTGCCTTTAAGCTCACTAAGTATCAAAGGGTCAGTATTAAACCACACCCCACCGAGAATTATTTCAGGAGCCATAGGACCTTTTGGGAGTATCGTGTCAAATGTCAGGTCTGTTCCATCATTTTTTTGAAGCTGATTTCTAATTAATCTGTTATCTTCAAAGTTTGTTAATCCCGCACCATATTTTGGAAATGTATTTAATATATAAGTTTGAAATTGCCTGTCTATACCTGCTATAAATGCGAATGCGACAAGTAAAATCATTTAATATTTGCAATTAATTCAGCCAAATTACCACCGTTCCATTTTGTGATCTCATTTCCATCTGTGTCGATTTGAACAAATGTATGTTGATATGTGACGCCATGCTTTTTGGCAAGAGCTTTTTCTTCTTGATCTGTATCTGGGTCATTATAATTGACACGAATTATAGTTACATCTTCTGGAATTAGATTTCCGTTTATAGTTAGATCTGTATCGGTAGGTCTGCAAGTAGGGCACTACGTTGCATAGAAAAATAAGACTATTCGATTAGTCGTGACCTTGTCTAAAACCTTTTCTGAATATTCTATATATCGTGAGTTCCTAACTGATTCATTTGTCATAGGATCCTCAACTGTAAGGTCTTTTTTCATCATTGCTTCTTCGGTTTCGGTAGTCATCTTTTCTGCATCCTCGTCTCTATCATTTTTTAGATTGATAGAAGCCGTATATGCAAAAACCGCAATAAGTAAAATGGCTACAACAACAACTGGTAGAACTATTCTTTGATTTTTCATTGTTTAAGCGTATTAAACTAATATACGAATATCAAACACACATTGCTCATAATAGAAAGTGGTTGCATTCAAGTTTACTACCGCTGAAATAATGCTATTCTATTTGCAATTATGGGATTATTTAATAGAAAATCAAAAGTAATCAGCGAGGAAGTGCCGTATGAGACACTCGGAACCTCGGAACCAGTTGTACTAAAAAAACAAGTTGATTTCTTTTCTAAACAAGCAAACAAAGCATTGGCCGAAGAACAAAAAACACGCGAGTTAATTAAAGAAAATGGAGGTCGTACGCCATGGGGAACAGCATATAATGAAGTATTATATGCAGCAGAAACTGAGGCGCAATGTTGGCGCCACGAGGCTTTAGGTGGCAGAAATGAAGCTTATAATGAATTGCAGGATGTAGAAAATGGGGGAAAAGGAAAAGTATAAGCGCAAATAGAGCTGTTGGTTTAGATTTTGTTTCACGTCTATAAGAACATGTTGTTACTAGTTTTGCCAATTGACTTGTTCCGCTTACTGTATATATAATATACAAATAGTGAAACAAGTAGACAAGCTTAAACAACTAGAAAACATAAGTTATTTTGATACAGAAACTGTAGCACAACTAACTGGACTCGAGGGGAACACCCTATATAAAAATATTTCCAGGTGGGTTAGTCAAGGGTGGATTATCCGATTAAAAAAAGGCGTATATACAACAAAAGCTTTTTATTCAAAACAAAGTACCGAAAATTACCTTGAATTTGTAAGCAATAAATTACGCTATCCATCATATCTAAGCCTAGAGTATGTTTTAAATAAATACCAAGTGCTTACTGAAAGTGTGTTTATTTATACATCAATTACACAGAAATCAACAAGGTCGTACGTAAATGATCTTGGAACATTTTCTTATAGGAATGTAAATAAGTCATTATTTACTGGATATTCAGTGATAAGGCAAGGTAATTTTGAAATTGCTATTGCAACAAAACCAAAAGCTCTATTCGATTTTCTTTATTTAAAATTATATAGAAATTCTGGAATTACAAAGTCAATGATCGATGACTTAAGATTAAATTTAGACGAATTTACTAAAAAAGAAATAAAAGAATTTTCTGATTATTGCAAAAGTACAAAAATTGATAAATTTTATAATTTAGAGAAATTAGTTTTTAATTAACATGATAATTAACTATATCAACAAAATTATTTTAACAGAACAAAACAAGGGGTCGAATCCGCTTTATGCTAGAAGTGCCATAAAAGAATATTTGCAGATTTTAGTTTTACAATATATTTATACAAATAATGAGTTTAAATCAAATCTTATCTTTACCGGGGGTACTTGTTTACGACATTTTTATGGAATAGATAGATTATCAGAAGATCTAGACTTTGACTGCATTGAACACGTAGACACAAACAAAATTGCGAGCAAAATAGAAACATACTTTAAAAGTTCTTTGAAATATCCAGAATTAAAAGTATCTATCAAACAACACGGTAAACAGATATTATTAAAATTTCCTATATTAAGGTTAGTTGGTATTGCAGGTCCAAATGAATCCGAGATGTTATATATTAAAATTGATCTAACGTTGCTCGATACGAAAAACCACAATGTTGAAAAGAGCTCAAAAAGTGCATTTGGGTATAATTTTGTTGCTTTACACTATGATCTTCCAAGTTTATTTGCAGGAAAAATTTCAGCGATTCTAACCAGAAATTTACTAACTGGAAAAGACAATAAACAAACAGTAAAAGGCAGAGATTTTTATGATCTATTGTGGTACTTAAAAATGAGTGTTCAGGTAAATATCGATCTGGTAAAGGAAAAAACTAAGATTTCGAATTTAAATTTAGATAAATTGACGAACCTTGTAGACGATGAAGTTAATCTTGCTTGTACTAAATATAAAAATGACTTTACAAATGACCTAGTTGCATTTATTAATAACAAAGACTTTATTTTAGACTATGTTGATAATTACTTAGAGGAATATAAAAGATATAAAATAACTTCATCAGCTAATCGAAAGCTTCTATATGCTCGCAAACACCTTTAATGAAGCGAAGGTTTATGTGTAAAACTATTGTCCTAGAATTAAAGTGTAAATCGGTGCAAGTAATACCCCTTTAAAGTAGTTGCTTTTATTGATTTAATGGATTCGTTGGATCTGAAATTGAAATGGCTATATTTCAAAAGCAATCGCACCTTCATTAAGGCCTAGAAAATTTTAGCATGTATAATAAAAGTTATGATCAATAAACATGCAAACTACGCTTTTGTTGATAGTCAAAATCTGAATTTAGGAGTTAAGAGTATGGGATGGGAGCTAGACTTTAGAAAATTTAGATTGTATTTAAAAAATAAATACAATGTATCACAAGCCTATCTGTTTATTGGTCACGTGAGTGGGAATGAACAACTTTATACAAATTTACAAAAATATGGATATATCCTTATTTTCAAACCAACACTTGAATACAAAAAAAGCGGAAAACAAATAATAAAAGGTAACGTTGATGCGGAGTTGGTTTTGCATACCATGATCGAATACCCCAATTACAATAAGGCTATAATAGTTTCTGGGGATGGAGATTTTCATTGTCTAGTTGAGTACTTAGACGAGAAAGATAAGTTGTTAAGACTCATTGTCCCAAATAAAAAATACTCGAGCTTGTTACGAAAGTTCAATAAATATATCGTGGAAATAGAAAATTTAAGAAGTTTATTAGAAATAAAAAAGGCCAAGATCAGCGGTCGGTCGAAACCTTAGGCTACTTAACTTGGTCATCGTGATGAAAACATTTTAACTTAAAGTACGAAAAGACACAACAGCACAATAGCTACTCCAAACTTGGTGACCCCGGCGGGGTTCGAACCCGCGATCTTCTGGATGAAAACCAGATGTCCTAGACCACTAGACGACGGGGCCACACTTTACAAACCACAAAATTTTGGTGAGCCAGGTTGGAATCGAACCAACGACACCCTGCTTAAAAGGCAGGTGCTCTAACCCCTGAGCTACTGGCCCGCGATATATTCTATTTTTCTTAATGTCCTTTGGCAGGTGCTCGAACGCCTTTGCTTCGCTTCGGCTATCATTTGCTTCGCAAATGGAACCCCTGAGCTACTGGCCCGTACTCGGGACAGGTAGCTGCGTACTCGCAGCGTCACTGGCCCGCGAAATCGGGAATTTCTGCTTAATTTTATATGAAACAGACTAAATAGGCAAAGCTTTTTTGACATCGATGGTTTATTATATCAATAGATGACAATTAATTCAGATATACAAGAAGAAAAACCAGAAGGAATAACGAGAAGGAATTTTTTAACACTAGCAGGCATAACAACCATTGCAGCTCCACTTGCATTGAAAGGTTTAGAAAGCGCATTCTATCAAGGTTTAATCTTTGGGTTTAATAATCCGACGGCCAACGATTCGGCTACCTCAATAGCATTAAGGATTGGAGAAATGGCTCCAAACAGTGAAAATTTAGAATACCGACCGATGATCGACATTTTAGAAGAAGGAATAGCCACATATAAATTGGAATCTGGGCCACAACCATTCTCTCGAAGAATCGACGATTACAAAGGCGTTGACTATTATATTGACGTAATCGATAAATATCGTTCTGAACATTTATTTCCACAACCACCAAATAAACTTGTTGGTCAACTCGTCAGCAACTTCCCGCAAGGAGCACATGAAGCATATTTTCAAAGTTCGATGGCGAACAATAGTTTTGAAGAATTGTTTACCGCTGGAAGTGGTTTTGACAAAAGATTTAGAAAAAAACACCCTGAATTTATCCATAAGTCGGGCTTGTATATTAACAACGATAAAATCGGACAAATAATGTATGAAGAAGGAAAGCTCGAAATAAATGAATTAAAACTGATGATCGAAGAAAAAAAAGCAGAAACAGGAGCTCCGGTCTCTGCTTCGTATATTTTTGCACATTTCCTAAAAGGAAACGACGGTGATATCTCAAATAGCATTTTTGACACAGCAATCTTTTTAAAATTCATGGCAAGGAACAATTCAGATACAGGCGACTTTGTACCAAATGAAAATAACGTTAACTGGTATAGGCAGAACATTAAAGATGAATATCAAGGCCAAAATTATACGTCTACACTCGAGGATGAAAAGAAATCGGCTATTAATTTGATAGGGAAACCATATCACAGCTGGAACCTTGTCTCTATGCTTCAATTTCTTCCAGTTGAAGTTATCAGAATAGGGGGAATACAAAAACAACTTTCAACATTCTCTGAACAAGGATTGGGTAAAACAAGAGCAGACATTCAGACATTAGACGACCTAAAAAAAATAGAATCATTTCTTTTTTCTTTTTAATTATGAAACAGACTAAATAGGCAAAGCTTTTTCATCTAGCCTGTATTTTCCAACCCTTGTTCTTTTGATTGTTAACGTGCATGCACCAACTTTTAGGTCTTTTCCTAGCTTGTATGCGATTGCTCTTACGTAGGTTCCTTTAGAAACTGTTGTTTTTATTTTAGCGATTAGAAATTGCTTTTGTTTTGAAGAATTCAGAACTTTTTCCCAACTTTCCAAAACTTGCTTTTGACGGAATCCTGATTTTACAGTTTGAAGTAGGGAATTTATTTTTGCATGGAGATCTTCTTTTGGAACCATTTCAATACTTTTGATTTCTGCAAAATCAATATGAACCTGCTTAACAGGAATTTCCACCTCATTAATTTTCCCATCTAAATACCATCGATATAACTCGCGACCTTTGACTTTTACAGCACTAAAGGCTGGCACCGGCTGGTCAAGGTCACCTTTAATATCCGATATTAAATTATTCAGCTGTGGTAACAAAATATCGCAGTCATAAGATCCAACCTCCTTGACCAGCCCTAAAATATCATACGTATCCGTTTCAAACCCAAATAAAACCTCAAAAATATACTCCTTATCACAATTCATAAACTCGCTTTGCCTTTTCGTCGCATCTTTTCCAACAAGACAAATCAAAACGCCACTTGCCAAAGGATCCAAAGTTCCTGCATGACCAATCTTCTCACCTGGAAACTTCTTTTTTAAATCCCTTATAACATCAAAACTTGTAACACCAAGTGGCTTATTAACAACCAAAATTTCATTCATAATTAAAATGTACCATGGCGCAAAATTAACATAGCATATTCCGTTTATTACAGAATAATATCTAAATATTATAATGATTTCATTACTAAATCTAGTAAACATTATGGCCTTTATAGTTTCATCAGACGAAATAAAGAAAGAATTAACCAACTATTCTCCTGATAAAGCAGAAGAATTTCATCGCGAATCCGCAATGAAGACAGATAAAATATTTTCAAAAGCATTAAAAGAGCGTTCTTATATCGGTGTAATTTTATTAAATGGAGGTACGGCTTCAGGAAAGAGCGAGTTTTTATCAACACAACTTAAGGGAAAAAATTATATTATTCTCGATGCGACACTGTCTACAGAACTAGATGCTAAAAACAAATTAAGGCAAAACATGAAAGTAGGTAAAACCCCAATAATATATTCAGTCATACCTGACGATTTAAAAAGGGCTTTTATCGCTTTTCTTAGTAGGGACAGAAAATTTAGTGATACACATTTTTATAAAACTCACTCAGGTTCAAGAAGGACATTATTATGGATAACCAAAAATTACCCTGATATAGAAATTAATATTGTTGAAAGTTCCTATACTTTAGATGGAAAATTACAATCCTCGCAAATTCAATTTGATCAGAAAAAGAAGCTATATAATACGCAGAAACAAATGCTACCTCCGGAACTGCAGTTTTTATCCATAGCTCTGACGGTCGCATAAAAGAGAGAAAGGATTACTAGAAGTAATTTTATATCGAAAGTTGTATGAATACAAAAAACTTATTAGAAAAATCTAATAGAGGTTTTAAAACATTAAAAATCGACCAAAAGTTCAAAGACTCAGCCCTTTTGCATCTTGAAGAATGGTTATCACAAGATTTATATAAAGACTACAGACCACAAATCGAACATATTATTAATAGTTAAACAGTTAGATAAACAACTGAGATATTGACATATTTCACGCTTTAACAGAATATCAATGTATGACATATACAATACAAAACTTTCCATTTGAAAAACTAAATGCAAAAAAACTAATTTCATTTGACGCAGACGGAACGCTTGTTCTAAGCAAAACTCCAATGGACGCCGAAATGGTTGCAATATTCAACAAACTCCTTCATTCAAAATATATGGTAAATATCGTCTCTGGTGGAAAATACTCCATCTTTTTTGACAACATAATCTCCAAAATAACAGATGATCCGAACGACCTAAAATCACTTACATTAAGCCCAACCTGTGGAGCTAAATTCTTTGAATTCGATAATCAATGGCAGGAATCGTATAAAGAAGAACTAAGCGAAGACCAGAAAAAAAGAATTTATGCAGCATTTGACTATGCTCTAAAAATGGCTAATCACCAGCCACAAAAACTTTATGGAGAACTAATCGAAGACAGAGGGACTCAAATAACATTTTCAGCGGCTGGCTCCACAGCTCCACTTGAAATAAAAAACAAATACGATCCAGATTTTAGTAAGCGATTAATAATAAAAAAATACCTTGACGAAAAAATCGGAGATTTAGACGTAAAAGTTGCAGGAACAACCTCGATTGACGTGACTAAAAAAGGAATTAACAAGGCATACGCAATGAAAAAACTAATGGAAAGATTTAATTTAAATATGGACGAAATTCTTTTTATTGGAGATGCACTTCTCGAAGGCGGAAATGATGAACCCGTTTCCTTAATGGGAATAGACTCAATAGAAATCAAAGACGTAGAAGAAACAAAAACCCTAATCAATAAAATGCTTTCCTTAACTACCTAACAAACATAGTTAGCAGGTACCCGAGGTATAGACATAGAAACAATATTCCATGGAGTCTTGTAAGTTTGTATTGTTTTATCGTATACAAGAATAAGAAAAGAACTAATGTCGCCATCGCCGCGAATGTTACATCAAAGTACGCAAAGCTTGATATCTTTATTGGTCTGATTATCGCACTTAAACCAAGTATCCAAAGTAAATTGAAAATATTTGAACCAATAATATTTCCAATTGCTATATCTGTTTGTTTTTTCAGCGATGCAACAACCGATGTTGCAAGTTCAGGCAAAGACGTTCCAATTGCAACTATAGTAAGCCCTATAATAGACTCACTAATTCCAAATGATTTTGCGATTTGGGTCGCTCCATCTATCACAAGTTTTCCCCCAAGCATTAATCCCAAAATTCCAAGCACGATAAAGGACATTGAAACAACAGCCCTTTTTACTTTTACATCCTTAATTTCATCAACGTCTAAATTTTGCGAACCAAGATTCTTATTAAAAAATGTATAAAAAAGAAAATAAGAAAAAAATACAAGCAATATCACACCGTCTATTCTAGTAATAAAAGCGGAACTTATTACCATGAAAAAGCAAACAACAGTCGCAACAAGACTATATGGAATATCACGCAAAACAGTAAGTCTATCAACATTCAAAGGGTAAATAATCGCACTAATCCCCAAAACCAAAAGAATATTTGAAATATTGCTTCCTATAACATTACCAAAGGCGAGCTCACCACTACCATTTAAACTTGAAATAATATTAACGACAAGTTCTGGAGCCGAAGTTCCAATTGCAACAATTGTCATTCCAATTACGATATTTGGGATTTTATATCTTTTAGCTAAAGAAATTCCACCCTCGACTAAAAAATCTGCACCTTTAATCAATAGCCCAAAACCAAAAATTAAAAAGAAGAAAGATAAAAACTGGGCGGGCAAAAACACCATAAGCGAATTCTATCATGTTATATTTTAAACATGGAAAATTGGGTTTTATACATAAAACTAGCTTTAATCCTAGTTGCAGTAATTTACATAAAAATAAAATTAAGCAAAACACAAAAAACATGGAAAAAAGAAATTGCATCAAAACTAAATCAAATTTCACAAAATGAACAAACTCAAAACCTACTAGAATGGAAAGCTCTATTAGTAGAAATAGATAAACTCCTCGACTACGCATTTAAGAAACGTGGAATAAAAGGCGAAACAATGGGCGATAGGCTAAAAAATGCCAAATCATTTTATAACTATTTAGACTATCAAAACACATGGGAAGCCCACAAAACAAGAAACAAGATAGCACACGAATTTGACGCAAAAATGTCTGTATCAAAAATGAAAAAACACTACATGATTCTAAAACGCTCTATCCAAGCTATTATTTAATATCGGATATTAAAGTGGTACTATCCAATTATGCCTAATCCTACCGCCGGCAAAGTTTTTACACTTCCGTTTTCACAAATTTCAAAAAATGACATAGCCATGGCAGGGGGAAAAGGCGCCAATCTTGGTGAAATGTATAATGCTAAAATACCTGTTCCGAATGGCTTTGTTGTAACTTCAAAGGCTTACTATCACTTTATAGAAACTTCTGGGCTAAAAGAAAAAATCTTATTAGAATTAAAAAACCTTGATGTTGAAAATTCCAAAAAACTACAAACTGCATCAGACAATATAATAAAGCTAATCCTAAAGGAACAAATCGCGCAGGAAGTTCAAGATGAAATCAAAAATATGTACCACGGACTTTCTGGAACAACAGACAAACAAGTTGCAGTCAGATCATCAGCTACAGCCGAGGATCTACCAGAAGCAAGTTTCGCAGGACAACAAGAAACATATTTAAATATTTCTGGCTGGCGAGAAGTAGTTAAATCAACAAAAATGTGCTGGGCTTCGCTTTTTGGAGCGCGCGCGATATACTATCGCGCGCGCCAGGGATTTGACCACTTCAAAGTAGGCATCGCAGTTCCAATACAACTTATGATTCAAAGTGAAATTTCTGGAATCATGTTTACAATAAATCCGCTAACAAATAACAAAGATCAAATTTCAATAGAAGCAGCTTACGGGTTAGGACAGCCTGTAGTTTCAGGTGAATTAACACCAGATCAATATTTTGTTTCAAAAAATGGATATAAGATTGAAGAAAAGTTTATTATTCCCCAAACTTGGCAACTAACTCAAAAAGGAAGAATCACAATTTCGAAACATTATCAAAAAAAGCAGAAATTAGATGATAAATACATCATTAAACTCGCACATATAGGAATGCAATTAGAAAATCATTATGGAAGACCTCAAGACATCGAATGGGGACTTTATAATAAAAAACTATATATTGTTCAAACAAGGCCAGTTACAACAATCGGCAAAAAGAAGGAAACCGTTAAAGTTGATGTGACGTCAAAAGTTCCTGCAAAAGATGTCGTATTAGAAGGTTCCGCCGCATCGCCTGGATATGCTAGCGGAAAGGTTAAAATAATTCACGATGTAAAAGATATCGATAAAATTAAACAGGGACACATTCTAGTTACCGAAATGACGAATCCGGATTTTGTTCCGGCAATGAGAAAAGCATCAGCAATTGTTACAGACGAAGGTGGAGTAACGTCTCACGCTGCAATTGTTTCAAGAGAACTTGGAATTCCTGCAGTTGTTGGAACAAAGCATGCGACATCAATGCTTAAAGATGGCGAAATAATAACTGTAAATGGTTATAATGGCCAAATCTACACAGGAGATTATGCCGAGAGTTTAAGGAAAATTAAACCAGAGGAAGATTATTCGGAATATAAAAATGCAAAAACAGCAACTAAAGTTTATGTAAATCTTGGCGAACCTGAACTTGCACAAAAGATAGGCCAAATGGGAGTAGATGGGATCGGCCTTTTGCGTGCTGAGTTTATGATTGCAGGGATAGGAAAACATCCACGTAAGTTTATCCAAGAAAAAAAGCAAAAAGTTTTTATTGACAAACTTGTAGAAAGCTTAAAAATTTTTGTTGAAAGTTTTGAAGGAAGGCCTGTTATATATAGAGCAACTGATTTTAAAACTAATGAATATAGATCTTTAAAAGGTGGTGCGGAATTTGAAGACGAAGAAAACAATCCAATGATCGGATTTAGAGGAGTTTCAAGGTACCTTGTTGATGATGAGGTTTTTAAAATGGAAGTTGAGGCAATCAAAATAATCAGAAATAAGCTCGGTTATAAGAATTTGCATTTGATGCTTCCGTTTGTAAGAACAACAAAAGAATTAATTGACGTCAAAAAATTATTAACAACATTTGGTTTAACAAGAAAAGGAAGTTTTGAACTTTATCTAATGGTGGAAATTCCATCTGCCGTTATTCTTTTAGACGACTTCATTGATGTTGGAATAGATGGAATTTCCATAGGCTCAAACGACTTAACAATGTTAATACTTGGTGTTGACCGCGATAATGAAAAAGTCGCTGGAATATACGATGAAAGAAACCCTGCAGTTTTATGGGCACTCGAAAAAGCAATCACAACCGCAAAAAGAAGAAACATCAAAGCATCAATATGCGGACAAGCTCCATCAAGATTCCCAGAATTAACACGAAGCCTAGTCAAATGGGGAGTAACGTCGGTATCCGTTTCTCCCGATGTTGCATACCTTACACGCAAAATAATATCTGAATCAGAATACGAAATTGCAAGAAAATCTTAAAATTTTATAGAAACGCTATTGACCCGAATCCCATAGCAAGTTAAAGTCAACGCAAAATTTCCTGCAGCAGAATTTATTTTACGTGAGCTAGATGAAAACGATATAGAACGAATTTCCTTATACATTAGTTGGGACAATAATCGAGCTGATGTCATTTTAGCTGAATTCATGTCTGATAAATCGGCATCTATCGCAAATGTATTTATCTCTTACAATCTATTAGGCGAAATTCAAGGGTATACGATTACAACCTACACAATATACGAGAATCATCCTACTGGAGTAGAGGTTTTGGCGATAGATCTTAGATCAAGAGAATATCATTACGTTTATAGGTATAAACAAGGCATTCCACCAGAGGATAGAGTCCGTGATTTACTTGAGGTTCCATCACGAATTATTAATACAGTAAAGCTTACAAATTGGAGCAACCCAGCCTAATTTGCAAACTAACGATAGCTTCTGGGAAAATGAGATCAGACTATCAGGTGAAAAATCCACATTTAGAAATTAGAAAAGCTATGGGCCAAGCGATGTCTGTTTGTGATAACCAAATTGCTGACTCTTAATTATCAAATGCTATACTCAGTTTATGAAAATTAAATCAATTTTTTCACGAACTATTTTGAATTCTGCGGGAAGTTTGACTATCGAAACTCGACTTGAGCTTGATGGTGGATTTGTCGGAGTTGCCTCGGTTCCGGGCGGAATTTCTAAAGGCAAAACCGAGGTTGCTTCAATTGATCCGGTGGAATCTGTAAAAAGGGTAGGGGAGCTTTCAGAAAAATTGACTTCACGCGAATTTGATTCTCAAAAAGAGTTTGATGAATTCTTGATTGAAATTGATGGTACTTTAGATAAATCAAATTTAGGCGGAAATACAATGCTTTCGTTATCAGTTGCGTTTTGCAAAGCATGCGCAAAAGCCGAAAAGCTTGAGACATATCAATATCTTCACAATATACATAATCCTGAACAGCTTTTGTCAGAAGCCAAATTTTTCATGCCACAAATGATGATGCTAATTTTGGAAGGCGGACTTCATGGATCTGGCGGTGCAACAATTCAAGAATTTATGGCAATAGTTGAAACTATAGGGAGGGGAGTTGAAATTTATAAATCAGTTAAAAAAGAGCTAGAAAGGTTAGGACAATCTACGAATGTCGGAGCAGAAGGAGCATTTTCTCCAATAGGCTATGACAACGAACAAATTCTTTCTTTATTAAACGGATATTTACACGGAGAAAAAATTGCTTTGGATATCGCAGCAACATCGTTTGCCGAGGCCGGTTGGGAGGCTATAGATTACGACGTTGTATTAGGGAGCTATCCAATCGAATCAATCGAAGATCCATTTGGCGAAGATGATTGGGCAAATTGGGAAATCTTTGCGAACAAGAAACTTGGTAATATAAAAGGCAAATTGATGATTGTGACCGATGATTTAACAACAACAAATCCTGTCATTCTTGAAAAAGCTATCGCACTCGAAGTAGGAAATGCGATACTTGTTAAACCTAATCAGATTGGAACTGTAACAGAAACATTGCAGGTAATAAAAATGGCGCAAAATAGCACGTGGAAGATTGTAGTTTCCCATAGGGGAACAGATACAAATGACGACTTTATAGCGGATCTGGCGGTGGGGACCGGCGCCGAATTTGTAAAATTCGGCGCCCCAGCTCGTGGAGAACGCGTCGCAAAATACAATAGGCTTCTTCAGATAATTTTCTAATGTCAATTGAAGTACCGTCTGAAAAAACATCAAATATAGATAGTAATGATAATGAATTTGAGACACGCCTTACAGCCCAAGATATGCTATGGAATAGGTGCAACTCCATGGGATATTCTGGCGGGGAGTCAATTGAATATGGAAAACTATCTCCGCCCAGAGCACAAGGCGGATCTTTTGCAGGATTTCATGATCTAAATCGAATAAATCCTATATACGATACAACGCAAAATCCATCCCCAGAGGATTCTCCACCGTCATCTCCTCTAGAACAGTAAGTTTTTCAAAATATCTTCTTATAGCTCGCATTGAATTTCCGCTTGCAGATAAGGCCGCGTTGATTTTATGTTGTTTTATATAATCCACAAGCTCATCTAAAAATGGCCATACTCGGGCTTCTACCACTTTTATACTTTCTCCACTAGGCGGAGGCGTCTCGTACCCGCGTCTCCATTTTATTGCCTCTTCGGGGTTCATCGCCATTGCTTCTTCTTTGCTTTTGCCATTTAGATCGCCATAGTTTCTTTCTTTTATTCGCCAATCTTCCTTCCACACTAAATTGTCTAAATTAGGGTGTGTTGCAAAAGCAATTCTCGCCGTGTGTTTTGATCTTAACTGATCGGAAGTTATGACTTCGTGTATATGAAGTTTGTTCAAACCGAGTCGCAGTGCTTCAGCCTGCTTAACACCTACCTCTGTAATATCCGTTTGATCTCTCCATCCAGAAAAAATCCGATTCACGTTATCTTCAGATTCTCCATGTCTAAATACGACTATAAAGTTATCGTCTGGACCGACTTTATCTTTTGGCAAAGGCCCCGCTGTTTTCCCTGGGTTTTTTAACGAATCTTCTGCCGCTTTTGTTATTTGGGAAAGAATTTCTTCATCCATTTTAATATCCGATATTAAATAACACCACTACTTCGCCCTTTTCTACATATTTGTCATTTTTAAGGATTTCAAGAAGCTCCAAAGGCGTTCCTAATTCAACGCTTTCGTGAAGCTTGGTGAGCTCCTTGCATACAACAACTTGCACCTTGTCCATAAATATAGAATGCATCAATTCAAGTGTTTTTACAATACGATGCGGAGATTCAAATGCGATGTATGTACATTTAATATCCGATGTTAAAGTTGAAGAAAGCAGTTTAGTGAGTTCACCAGTTTTACGAGGCAAATATCCCAAAAAGAAAAACTTATCTGGAGGAAGAGTTGATGCCACAAGTGCCGTTGTTATGGATGTTGCTCCGGGCAAAACTTCGATTTTATGAGAAGTTTTGCGCACTGCTTTTATAAGTTTGTATCCGGGATCATTTATTACAGGAGTTCCAGCGTCAGAAACTATTCCAATATCGCATCCATTATCAAGCATAGCTACTATTTCCGAAACCCTGTTCATTTCATTATGGTCAAAATATTTTATTAGCCGTTTATTTTTGGAATCAATTCCCAAAAGTCCAAGGAGCTTTAATGTCATGCGAGTATCTTCCGATAGCAATACTTCAAGCTTTTTTAAAACTTCGATCGCCCTGATTGTTATATCGCCTAAATTTCCGATCGGAGTGGGGATTACGTATAAAGTAGACATATGATAGTATGAATTTTATCATGCCAACTGAATTTGTTTCGTTGAGTATGACAGACCAGAAGCCGTGATAATATATACACATGAATACAAGTGAAAGAAGAAATCTCCCGCACAGGAAACAGGAACGGAAATGATGCGATAATAACACAAATGCAATATGATGGATAAGCAACTAACACCTTGTAATCTACGCAATAATCGCTACAATAATTGGATTTGTGGCGTGGAGGGCAGTAGTGGAAAAAAAGGGCAGGAAAAGTGACCGCTAAATAAAAAATAAATTTATTTTTATGCAGGACTAGTCGGTTCCTGAAGTTCACCTTCCAGTTCGGCTCTTAGTAAGACTTCCAATTCGCTTGCTAATTCTGCAATATCAGGATTATTCAAACCCTCTGTCGATTCAGGGAAGTTTACAGCAAGATCTTGTTCTGACATACCACTTATCTTTGCATCCACATATCCGCTTATCCAGTTAGCATTGGCATCAACTTCAAAATCTGATACATCAAAAATATCTGCCAAAAGGGCTCTTAAATTCATTGACATAAATATCACCTACTTTCGCTAAAATCGTAGTTAGTATACAACAAAGGATATCAATCAGAAAAGTAGGCATACCCTAATTTATACATCGCCCACTCAAAGCACATCAAAGTCCCATTCAATGTACTCCCAATGTGCGAACTAAAAAAACGCATATCAATACACTTGCAATACTTCGATATTAACCGATAATACGCACATCGTTTTTCAAATCACTAAAGGAAGGAGGCCAACAATGGCCATCAATGGAAGTGACCCTCGTCCCGACTCGGGACAAGGGAAAACGGAGAAGTCCATCTGCCACACATGCGGCGGAAGTGGACAAGAAGTTGACGCGCATGCGGTGGTACCGGCACACGGACCAGACGATGTCCAACCTGCCACGGCAGCGGGAAATCATAGGTCCGATTCTGGGCGGTTATGTGGCTAACGCCAATTTACAAAACATAACCGCTCAGGATTCTTTTTAAAATCATCAAACCATAAACTCCCATGGGTAATGAATCCAATCATCAGGAGAAATCTCCCGCACGTAAAAATCAGGAACCAAATCACTTTCGGTTGGAGAATAGTGGATACATGCTAATTTATATGTAACATGGATCTCCTTAGATAAGGTATTATTAAAAACCTTTCTAATAGTTTCAGCCGATCTACATATATCAGAAATAAAAAGAACCTTTCCATTAACACCTCCAGAAGGGACACAAGCAGATGTATAAATATATTTAGTTTGAAAAGACTGAGCTATCCATGCACCAACGGGAATTCCACCACGAACCAACATTACTATACTTGTAGGTTGATAATCATTAATAATTTGAGTTGAAAGTATATGACAATCTCTATGAAATTCTTCTAGAGAATAATTAATCTTATTCATATAAAAATGATAATCGTGTTCTTTCCCTTTCTTCCATCATTTTTTTAGGTAGGCAGAAAACTAGGGCGAAGCTTTGTTTTAGTTTATTCGTGCAATATCCTCCCTGCTTGTTTCTTGCGCAGTACAAGGGTCTTTTCGGGGTCGGGTTGGTTTTTTACGGCGTTTGCGTATAGGTTTGCGAGTTCTTTTTTGCCGTTGTCCTTAGCAATTTGACTGTACGTTAGCCATATTCCCGTTAGCCATGTTTTTATTTTCGCAATTCCGTCTTTTTGGGTTTTGATTTCTTCATCATATCCGTCAAATATTGCCTGTTCAGCTTTTTTAAGTGTTTCAATTGCATCTTTTGTTTCGCCAAGCAAATGATGTATTTGTGCTTTTTTATTTAGTCCCCAAGCTTTGTGAGCTTTTGATCCCCCTAAATCACGTATCGATTTAGTTACAAGTTCTAGTGCATTTTGTAAGATATCTTCTTTGCTTTGAGTTTTGGAATGCTCGCTATAAGAAGTTAACGCATCGGCAAGATGCATATTTAAAAGCGCACGCATTTCTTTATCACCGGAAAATTCTTTTTCGGCAATTTCAATTGCCTTTCCTGCAACTTCTAGCATTTCTTTAACTACAGATTCTTTTTCATGCTTTGAAGCCTTTGCTTCTGCAATATGATTTAAAACTAAACGCTTATGGCCAAGTGCTTCAATCAAACCTTTCTTATTATTACTTTCTTCATGAACAGTTAATAAATCATTAACTTTAGAAAGCGCTTCTGACAAAAGACCCGACTCACGAAGCTTTACGATATCCTCAATTATTGTATTTGTCATAATCGCATTCTACCACACGTTATATGTTAGAATCATTGATTACATGGACACAATCGAAATTTCTGAACACAAACATTTAAACGAAATACTTGAACTTTTAAAAGACGAATACTCATCATTAAAATCTGATATAAAAAATATCGAAGACGACTATTCCGCAAAACTAAAAGAAGCATCGGAAGAAGCACGCCAAGATGATGCTGTTGAAACAATAAAAATCGCAAATAGAATGATGCAAAGCCGCGACTATATATTCAAAAGAAATTATGTGAAAAGAATGGAATCACAAATTCAAACGCCATACTTTGCAAGAATCGATTTTGTAATGGAAGACTCAAAACAATCTTTGGTCATATACATTGGCAAACACTCATTCTTGCCAAAAAACATAGTTCACAGAATTTCCGATTGGAGAGCGCCAATTTCATCCTTGTATTACAACTATCAAGAACCTCAAAAAAATGTAAAATACGAATTCGACATTCCAATAAAATATCAACCCTGGAAAATAGAACACAAATTAATAAAAGGAGACCTAAACCTAAGAAGGAACATAGACATAGTAAATCAAAAAATATCTGGAATCTACGACAACAACTTGCGCGTCGACCTTTTATCAGAAGCCATAAAAAAGAAAACTGGCGGAGTTTTAGAAGACATCGTAAAAACAATTCAAGCCGGCCAAAATGAAATCATAAGATCAAATCCATACAAACTAAACGTAATTCAAGGAACCGCCGGAAGCGGAAAAACGACAGTTGCCATTCACAGAATTTCATATCTTTTTTACACATTCAAAGACGAAATCCGTGAAGACAACACCTTACTTTTATCATCATCAAAAATATTAGTTAACTACGTTGCCAAAACACTTCCAGAACTAGAAATATATTCACTAACAAGAAATACGCTACTAGGCCTAATAATCGACATATTCAAATCAAATAAACTCGACTTCAAAGAAATAAACTTCACAAAAGAAAGAAACGGAAACTGGGTGGATACAGATATTAACGAAATAAATAATAAAATTGAAACATTTTCTAACAGGTATAAAGAGAAAATTCATGCTGAACTAAAAACAAAACCATACTACAAAGAATTCAATATAGAACGACAATTATTAAGGATGGAAAATCGTCCAGCCTTTTACCAACTAAAATCAATAAATGAAAATATAAAAAATGAAATATCGGAACTAAACGAAGGATTTGGAAAAGGAAACCTAATCATCTCAAGAAAAATAGAAACACTTACAACAGCGACGAAAGAGATCGATAAAATACTAAAAGCATTCAAACCAATCGAAGTCTATGACAAATTTGTCGGACTCAAAAAATTCGATAGAAAAAACATAGACATCGACGAAATCAGCATAATGTACCTCTTAATAGACAACCTGTATGGACTTGATCAAACAAAATACAAACAAGTAATTGTAGATGAAGGACAAGACCTTTCGCTAATAAACTACCTTGCGATAAAAAACCTTTCGGAAGGATTAGGAATTACAATCCTTGGAGATCTAAATCAAGCAACAGAAGACGAAATGGGATTAAAAGACTGGAAAGATCTTGAGGAAATTTTTGCAAAAGACGACATCTCTTACCATGAAATCAAAATAAGCTACCGAACGACAAAACAAATAATTGAACTGGCAAAATCCATTTTGCAAAAATTTCCCACATTTAAACATCTTCCCGAACCATTTAGAAGGGAAGGCGAAAATCCAAAAATAATAAACTTTAAAAACAAAATTGATTTACTAGCTCAAATTTCAAAGGACATAGAAAATATAAATAGTGATAACCATCAAAGATCAATCGGAATCATTGAACCAGATACAAGTGAGTTAGATAACACGGCTCACTTGCTGAAATCTTTAAGTATAAACTGCATTCTGGTTGACGAAAAATTCGAAGACTTCAATAGCTCCGGAACTTATTTAATTCCGCAATCACTTGTCAAAGGGCTAGAATTTGACACAGTATTCATAATTGATCCAAACGAAAAAATATTTCCTAAAACCCCAATCGGTGCCAAAAAACTATTCGTTGCCTGCACAAGATCAATAAACAGACTATTCATATATGGAATATTAAACACAAATAGTTTATTATGCCCATGAATTTAGTAAACATCTCCTCTGAAACCAATTTTAAGCACAAAAATGTTTTTATCAAGTCGCGTGAATATCACCCTGATTTGTCCAACACGTAGCCTGAAATATATCCTCTTGTTACCTTTAAGTGGCTTAATATCAAGATTTCGGTCACTATCACCTAGAGTATTCAATCTATTAAGTACTAAATTTCTTTGAGTTGCTGGTAAATTTTTCAAAAACTTCTGTAGTTGTTTTCCTAATTTTAAGGACATTATTATTTATAATGTTTTTTCAAAATCCTTTATATCGATAAAATCCTTCTCATTTATTTCAATCTTATCCAATTCTTTAACATCCGAAATGTCTTGTACTTCTTCCGTTAAGTCAAGCAAGTTTTTGTAGGAATCCATACTTAGCATTACTGCACGTGGAGAATTTCTATAAAAAATATATAAAGGATTGTTTCCATCTACAAATTCAAGAAGGCCAAGTGCATTCGTTCTCATGTCAGTTATCGTTTTAGTATTCTTTTTTGTTGGAATTAGGTTTATGTTCATGTGAACATGATACAAACATAATATCTATATGTCAAAATTGTTATTTGTTTTGCGTTGTTTTCATAAAAAGAGATATTTTGCTGTCCGTTATCAAGTCACGCTTTGTTATTGGCTTTCTCAGGATTATTCCATCAAGTGTTCTGCATCTGCTTAGGGCAACGTATAGTTGTCCGTGCGCAAAAATTCCTCTATCAGTATCAATTACAACACGGTCAAATGTTTTTCCTTGGCTTTTATGAATTGTGACTGCCCAGGCAAGTTTCATTGGATACTGCGTGTATGAACCGACAACGCTTGCAACAAGTTTTTTTGAACTTTTATCAAATTCATATCTAAAAATATCCCAAGTGTGTGAATTTACTTCTACAACTTCTCCATTATCAAGCAAAACTTCTATAATATCTTCAAAATCTTCTTCTTGAATTACGTTTGTAATTTTCCCTAAACTTCCGTTTACCCACCTTCTTTCGCGATCATTATTTAACATCATTACCTGCGCACCAATTTTTAAAGCAATAATTTCTTCAACTGGAAGCTGCCTTGTATCAAAACTTCCAACAATTGAACCCTTAAAATTAAAAACTTCGCCTGCAACTTTTGAAAGCTGAAATTCATTTAATTCACTCGCCCTTCTATTTGTCGTAGTTAAATGAATCGTAAAATCTTCCGAATCTGGAATATATTCTGGATCAACACGTGCATTTATTGAATAAATATCTTGTTCAGTCAAAGTGTCATTTCTGACAGCATTTAAAAGTGATAAAAAAACATTGTCATTCTGACGATAAACTTTTGTCAAAACAACAACTTCAAAACTTGAAGCTTTAAAGCTTTCTGATGAAAAGAAATATGGAGAATCATACAAAGACCCAAGCACTCCCGAAAAAATATGCTCTTCATCACGCGTTACGACAGGAGGCAATTGATTTAGATCTCCAATAACTACAATTTGAACTCCACCAAATGGCAAATTACTTTTTCTATTTATACGAAGCGCTTTTTCCATACAATCAAATAAATCAGCACGCACCATCGAAATCTCGTCAATTATCAAAATATCAAGGCCCTCTAAAACCGAAGCATCACGGACCTTTTTAACCGAATTTATAGTTACGTCTGGCTTAAATCCAAAAAAAGAATGAATAGTTTGTCCAGAAACATTTAAAGCAGCAACCCCAGTAGGAGCCAAAACTGCAAAATTACGATTGGTAACCTTTGTAAAATAATTTAATAAAGTGGATTTTCCGGTGCCTGCATTTCCGGTTATAAAAATATTTCTGCCGGAAGTCTCAATTAAGTTAATGGCATTTGTGAATTCATTTGAAAGTTGAATATCCATGAAAGAATTAGTTTAATACTTTCTTATTACGCCAATGACTCGTCCTTTTATTTCTACATTTTCAGCATAGATTGGATCCATTGTGGAATTTTCTGGTTGAAGTCTAACTCTTGTAGCTTCTTTAAAAAATCTTTTTAATGTTGCAAATTCTCCGTCTATTATTGCAACAACAATTTCACCATTTTCGACATTATTAACTTGCTCGCAAATGACTTGGTCACCATCTATAATGTGAGCATCAATCATAGAATCTCCGACAACTTGCAAAACAAAAGTTCGTTTAGACTTGCTTACATAATCAGCAGGAATACTAATTGTTCTTGTCGTATCTTCAATAGCTTCGATTGGTTGGCCCGCTGCGATATATCCAACAAGAGGAACTTCTATAGATTCAACTGGGTCATAAATTGCGTTTGTATTTTCTAAAATCCTAATACCTTTTGCCTCACCAAAAATTCTTTCTATCAAACCTTTTTTCTCTAAAGCATCAAGATGTTCAGAAACTGTAGCAAGTGAACTAAGGCTCATAGCTCCGGCAATTTGTTTTAATGTTGGAGAACTTCCGACCTTTTGAATATGCTGTTTAATATATTCAAAAATTTCTCTTTGACGTGGGTATAGATATACTGGCATAATGTATCCAATCTACCGAAAGTTACCCGAAAGGGCAAGAGGCAAAAAATGTTTAAATTGAAATCAGATTACAAAGCAACAAAGGCACAATCAAAAGCAATTGACGAAATCGTCGAAGGCATAACAAGTGGGAATAAACACCAAACATTACTTGGTGTAACAGGTAGTGGAAAAACATTTGTTACGGCAAATGTGATAAATAAAATTCAAAAGCCAACCTTAATAATTTCACACAATAAGACTTTAGCAGGGCAACTTTACCAAGAATTTAAGAGTTTCTTTCCAGAAAACGCCGTTGAATATTTTGTTAGCTACTACGATTACTATCAACCAGAAAGTTATATGCCAGCAACAGACACATATATAGAAAAAGATGCTGATATAAACGAAGAAATAGATAGACTTAGACTTTCTGCAACAGCATCATTAATTACTAGAAAAGATGTAATCGTCGTTGCATCTGTTTCATGCATATATAACTTGGGATCCCCAATCGAATACCAAAAACAAATTGTTAAATTAAAAACTGGGATGAAACTTAGGATTGAAGATCTTCAAAAAAGACTGATTCAACTTTACTACGAAAGAAGCGATTTCGACTTTAAACGCGGAACGTACAGAACAAGAGGAGACACAGTAGACATTCACCCTTCATATCAAAACTTTGCATCACGAATTGAGTTTCTTGGTGAAAAAATAACATCCATCAAACATTTTGATCCAATATCAGGCAAAACCTTAAAAGAAGAAGAACTAAAAGATCAAGAAGCTTTATCAAAAGCAGGTGAGGATTATCTAAAAAGGAATATGGTCACAAATAATGATTATTTAATAATATACCCAGCAAAACATTACGTAGCACCAAAAGACAATTTCGAAAAGGCGATAGAGGAAATTAGACGCGATCTAAAAATACAAGTTGAATCCTTAGAAAAAGTAGGCAAGAAAATGGAAGCATACAGATTGTCACAAAGGACAAATTACGACCTTGAAATGATAAAAGAGATCGGCTACTGCAAAGGTATAGAAAACTACTCAAGATATTTTGATGGACGCGAAAAAGGCTCTCCACCATATTCTTTATTAGATTTTTTTCCAAAAGATTACACATTATTTATAGATGAATCTCACATAACAATTCCTCAAGTCCGCGGAATGTATAACGGAGACCAAGCGCGCAAACAAACTTTGATAGATTACGGATTTAGGCTTCCATCAGCACTTGATAATAGACCATTAAGATTTGACGAATTCGAAAGAAGAATGGGAAAAACTGTATACACATCAGCGACTCCAGGCCCATGGGAGCTTTCGAAGGGCAGCCCTTCGAAAAGCGAAGGGCTGCCCTTTATCGAACTCCTCGTTCGACCAACAGGCCTAGTTGATCCTGAAATCACAATTCTGCCTTCGGAAGGGCAAATAAAAGATTTGGAAGCCAGGATCAAGGAAAAAATAAAAAACAAGGGTAGAGTTCTTGTGACAACATTAACAAAACGAATGTCCGAAGAGCTTTCCGACTACTTTCTAACAAAAGGCATGAAAGTAGCATATTTACATAGTGACATTGTTACGCTCGAAAGATCCGACATATTAGATAACCTAAGGAAAGGCGAATACGACGTTTTAATCGGTATAAACCTTCTTAGAGAAGGGCTAGACTTACCCGAAGTCTCACTTGTCGCAATTTTGGATGCAGACAAAGAAGGTTTTTTGAGAAGCGAAACGTCACTCATACAAACAATGGGCAGGGCGGCGCGCCATATTCAAGGCGAAGTTGTTATGTATGCTGATAAAACCACAGGTTCAATGGAGCGCGCAATAGCAGAAGTGGCGCGCCGCCGAAAAATCCAAATAGAATACAACAAAGAAAACGATATAACTCCAACATCTATTTCAAAACCAATTAGAGAACGAATAATGGAAAAAACTGAGCTTAAAGATGAAACAAGCAAAATCGACATGCTAAACCTTGAACAATACGAATTTAATACTTCAACAAAACCTAGACAAATAGCAATCATAAAATCTCTCGAGCAAAAAATGAAGTCTGCAGCAGAACTTTTAGAGTTTGAATTAGCAGCCAAAATACGCGATAAAATCAGAGAATTAAAGAAAAAATAAATTTAGTTGCATTATTTTTACAATACATTTAGAATGCAATTAATGTCTAAAAAGATCGTCCTATTTTCTTTAGTTTCTGCAATATTATTTCTAATTTCCACAAGCGTGACTTTAGCAGAGGATAGTCAAGTCGAGCTAAATACGGGCTCTAAAATCAGTATTGAAGAAGCTGAACGAAGAGCAAATGAACAATTAAAAAAAGCAGCGGAAGAAAATGCTAGAAGAACTTCAGTAGTAGCACAAAATCAAGTTAAATCACAAACGTTGCAAGAACTTAAAGCCAACAGAGATTTAAAAGTTCAGGAGATATTAAAACGGAAAACAGAGGCGATTGCGAAAGATAAAGAAAGAACAACCAGACTTCAAGGTGAAAAGGTTGAACGTAAAACAGAAATAGAAGAACTCAAAGCAAAACAAGAACAATTCAAACAAAACAGAGAAACATTTAAAGTATCATTTGACGAAATCAAACTTCAAAAACTCGAAAACATAAAACAGCGAGGACTCCTAGTAAGTGCAAGATATTCTGCAATTTCCGAAGCAATGTATAAAATGTTGGAGAGAGTTACAAAGATAGTAGCTGAAAAAAAGACCGCGGGTTTTGATGTCTCAAGCGCCGAAGATTCATTAACAGCGATTGAATTAAAATTAGCAAATATACAAGGTCAGCAGGAAAGTATTCAATCCTTGATCGATGGACTTGAAAGCTTATCCCCTGAAGAAATGCCATCAGCATTAACGGAAATCAAAAATGTTTCAACCTCATTGAAATCACAGCTTGAGGATGTCCGTAGTGACATAAAACAATTAGTTCAATCTATTAAATAAAAAATGGATATACAAACAGATAATAAAGAAAATAAGTCAAATAATAATGCAACAGCATCAATTAGTCCGGCTCCTATAGCTCCAGTGCCTATGACATTAACACCAGAAGTGGTCACAGTAGCACCTGCTTCAACAAAGCAAGATTTCACACAAGAAGAACAACCTGTTGATCCGATGGATATCAAGCCAGAAAATTCTGTTTTAAACAAAACGGTTTCAGGTGGAGTCGATTTAGATGCCGAAATGGCAAACGCCTCAAAAAAAGCTCCTGTTTCAAATCAAGCAAACCCAGCCGATTCTTCAAACTTTGCAAACAATCTTAATAATGAAATCGTTAAACCGAAAATGAATTATTCACTAATTGCAATAATTGCAGGTATATTGGTTTTATCCGCCACAGCTTTGGCATATTATTTCCTAGTATTCTCAAAGCAAAAGACGGAGAATATTCCAGTCGCAACTGTAGAAACGCCAGCAGTTGTGCAAGAAACTCCGGTAGTCGAAGCACCACCACAAGAATCAGTAGTTACAGATATTGGTGCAGACACAGTAATCGACCAAATAAATTCAATAGGAAACTCTGATAGTACAACCCAGATACAAAATGAGCTCGATTCTCTAGACTTTGATGGAATTGATACATCTTTACAGTTGTCCGATTTCTAAAGATTCTTATACCAAACAAGACCCGAAAAGTATGCTAAAATTCCTTGGTTTATGGATCAATTCATCGTTATCAAAAACGCACAAGAACACAATTTAAAGGGGATTTCTGTGAGCATTCCAAAAAATAAACTTGTAATTTTTACAGGGGTTTCTGGATCAGGAAAGTCATCTTTGGCCATGGATACAATTTATGCAGAAGGCCAAAGACGATACGTTGAATCACTGTCTTCATATGCGAGACAGTTTTTGGGCGTTATGAAAAAACCTGACGTTGAATCAATCGACGGTTTATCACCTGCAATAGCAATTGACCAAAAAACTGTCTCGCACAATCCAAGATCAACAGTTGGCACCGTCACTGAAATTTATGATTATTTAAGACTTTTATTTGCACGCATTGGTCATCCACATTGCCCGCAATGCGGGATGGAAATTTCCCATATGTCGATTGATCAAATTGTAACTGCAATTTTAGAAACTTCAGGCAAGTCCAAAAAACCAAAACGAGTATTAATCCTTTCCCCAATTATAAAAGACAGAAAAGGTGAATATTCACAATTGTTTTCCAATCTTACTAAACAAGGATTTTCAAAAGTAAGAGTTGATGGCAAAATCTATGAACTCGATAGCGACATCAATTTGATTAAAACTAATAAACACACAATAGAAGTTTTAGTTGATAGGTTAGTACTTTCAAAAGATGCTACAAGCAGACTTTCTCAATCTATAGAAAACGCTTTGGCACTAGCAAATGGTTATGTAATTGTAAGCGAAGTTTTAGACGCAGCATTTGAATTTCCAGAATTTCCAAATGAAATGCTTGATCATTTATATAGTGAGAAATTTGCATGTCCAGTTTGTAACATCGCAATGCCAGAAATCGCACCGCGAAGTTTTTCATTCAATTCACCTCATGGAGCTTGTGAAGATTGCAATGGTCTTGGCACAGAATTAAAAATAGAAGAACGCTCAATATTAGCAGAAGATCTTAGTGTATTAGAGGGTGGAATCATTCCTTGGGCTTCATTAATGGATAAAGAAACATGGAATAGATCAATTGTTGAAAGTGTTTCAAGAAAATATGGAATCGATTTAAACCGTCCAGTCAGAAATCTTCCAAAAGAACATTTAAATACTTTATTTTATGGAACTGGAAATGAAAAATTCGATATAAGATACAAAGGCAATCCAATGCAAGCAAGGTTTGAAGGCGTAATTCCAAATCTTGAACGCAGGTTTCATGAGACAAATTCGGAATATATAAAAAGCGAAATTCAAAAATACATGATTAAAGAAGACTGTCCGACATGCCATGGAGATAGATTAAATAGAAGTGCATTAGGTGTAACAATTTTAGGGAAAAATATTTCCGAGGTTTCAGATTTATCAACAAAAGAATCATTAGAATGGATAAACAAAGTTTCTAAATCCGCATCGTCAAAAGAAATAGAAATCGGAAAAGCTATTATTCTGGAGATTGTAGCAAGGCTAGAATTTTTAATTGATGTCGGATTAACATATTTAACATTATCAAGAACCTCTGCAACACTAGCAGGAGGAGAAGCGCAAAGAATTAGGCTTGCTTCTCAAGTTGGTTCAAAACTTTCAGGCATTTTGTATGTTTTAGACGAACCATCAATCGGACTTCATCCAAGGGATCATTTAAGACTAATTAAGACTTTAAAAAATCTAAGAGATTTAGGAAATTCGGTTTTAGTCGTCGAACATGACGAACAAACAATGCTTGAATCAGATTATATTATTGATTTTGGACCAGGTGCCGGCCAACTTGGCGGAACGATTACAGCTATGGGAACTCCAGAAGAAATAATGAAAGATAAAAATTCATTAACTGGAGCATATCTTTCCGGACGCAAAAAAATTGAAATCAAAAAGTACTTCACGTCAGATGATCTTGTGTTTTTAGATAATAAAACAAGCTCTGAAAAGAAAATGTTAAAGATTTTAAATTGTTCAGGAAATAATTTGAAAAATATAGACGTTGAAATCCCCTTACATAAATTTGTTTGCATAACAGGAGTTTCAGGATCAGGAAAATCTACTTTAGTTAACGAGACAATTAATAAAATGTTGCGTCAGGAACTCGGCCTCAAAAATAACGAAGCTCCAGCCAAAAATGATGGCATTATAGGGTCAGATATGCTTGATAAGGTTATTAATATAGATCAAAATCCAATCGGAAGAACTCCAAGAAGTAATCCTGCAACCTATACAAAAGTTTTTGACGAAGTAAGAACTCTTTTTGCGATGTCCGAATCTGCAAAAATCCGCGGTTACAAGCCAGGCAGATTTTCATTTAACGTTAAAGGCGGAAGGTGCGAAGCTTGCCAGGGAGATGGCCAAATTAAAATCGAAATGCAGTTTATGCCAGATGTTTATATTGACTGCGAAATTTGTGGTGGGAAAAGATATAACAGGGAAACTTTGGAAGTCGAATTTAGAAATAAAAATATTGCAGAAGTACTTGATATGACAATTGATGAGGCAATGGGATTTTTCACAAATCATACGGGTATTGCACAAAAGCTATCAACACTTCAAGATGTTGGGCTTGGATATTTGAAACTTGGACAACCTGCTCCAACATTAAGCGGTGGAGAAGCTCAAAGAATAAAATTGGCATCAGAACTTTCAAAAAGAGCAACAGGGAACACTTTTTACATCTTAGATGAACCAACAACAGGTCTTCATTTTGCAGATTTAGAAAGATTAATCGCAATCATTAAAAGATTGGTGTTGCGTGGAAATACAGTTTTAGTTATCGAACACAACCTAGACGTAATAAAACATGCAGATTGGATAATTGACCTTGGCCCCGAAGGCGGGAAATATGGTGGTGAAATAATGTTTGAAGGTACAGTTTCAGAGCTAATGGCAGATAAAAAATCTTATACAGGAGAAGCATTAAGAGCAGCACAGAAAAAATAATGTATAAAAATCTTCCAGAAGTTCCTGGAGTTTACATTTTCAGAAATTCAAAAAAGAAGGTTTTGTATGTTGGAAAGGCAATCAATCTTAAAAATCGTGTTTCAAGTTATTTTGCGAATCCCGATCTTTTAGACCCTAAAACTTCGGCTCTTGTTTCAAAAGTCGAAAGTATTGAACATATTGAAGTTCAAAACGAAATCGAGGCTTTGCTTTTGGAATCGGAATTAATTAAAAGATATAAACCTCCTTATAATATAAATTTGAAGGACGATAAGTTTTATAAATATATTGTTGTTGATGAGAATAGCCCAAAGAAAGTCGGCACGACTAGAAGGATTTCTATAGGGAAACATAAATATTTTGGTCCATACCCGGAATCAACTTCTATTACAATTATTTTAAAGACTTTGCGAAAGATTTTTCCGTATAGAGATTGCTCTGCTGCCAAGTTTAATAGGTACAAAAAGGCAAAAAGACCATGTTTATATGGACATATCGGACTTTGCATGGCTCCATGCCAAGGGGATTTGCAGGTTACGGCAAACGATCAAAATGTTAAAAAGATTTCTGAGTACTTAAGCGGAGATAGAAAAACTTTATTTAATAAAATAGAAAAGGAAATGAAACTCGCTTCAAAAAATCTAGAGTTTGAAAAAGCCGCATATTTAAGAGATCAGGTCGCAAGTTATAACTACTTAACTCAAGAAATTGGAAATATTAGGGAATATATGGAAGTTCCAAATACAATTGAAATTAGAAACACAGAAGGAGTTTCTGAATTAATGCGGGTCTTGCAAGAAAAAGCGAGTCTGTTTTTTAACAAAGATACAGGCGCCGCCGACTTTAGAATCGAGACTTTTGATATTTCAAATATTCAAGGCAAAAATGCGGTCGGAGCTATGGTAGTCACAACTGGCGGCGCCCCAGACAAGAACGAATATCGTCGTTTTAAAATTCAAACTAAAGATACTCCAGATGATTTTGCCATGATGAAAGAAATGCTAATTAGAAGGTTTTCACGAAAAGAACATCAACCAAAGTGGGACGATCCAGATCTCATTGTAATAGATGGAGGAAAAGGACAACTCACATATGCAATTGAAGCTTTAAAAATCACAAACAAAAACTTTCCAATAATTGGCCTTGCAAAAAGGGAAGAAGAAATAATATACATAAACCAAAATGGCGAATTCGAAATACTAAAACTTTCCGCCTCCTCTACGGCCCTAAACATACTAAAAAAAGGACGCGACGAAGCCCACAGATTCGGCATCACATACTACAGAAAACTGCATAGGAAGAAATTATTAGAGAAATAGAAATTTATGATATCATTTCGTCAAGGCAAACAAGAATGAATAAAGCTGACAGTGTATTCTCTAACTTCACAAACCAATACTCACTTTCTAAAACATTGAAGTTTGAACTAAAGCCACACCCATTAACAAAATCACTTGTTGAAGTAGTAAATAAAGACAAAGAAATTGATCGCCTTAGTACCAAAGAGATGAAGCCCATGCTTGATGCTTTGCATGAAAAATTTATTACTGAATCTCTGGAGAAGATGATTTTTTCTATCAGCGATTTAGAGCAATTAGAAAGGCATCTTGATGACCTGAAAGTCTTAAGGCAAAAATTGAAAAATTTAAATAATAATAAAGACAAAAAGAAAAAAGAAATTGATAGCATTCAAAAGGAAATAAAAAACCTTGAAGACAAAAAATCCGGCAAGATTCCAAAATTACAACAAAAACTTCGTCAAGTAATAGTTGATCAAATCAATGAGATAGGAGATGAATGGAAGGAAATTTATACAAAAGAAGGTATTAAATTTGAAAAAGACAATGGAAATAAGAAGAAGCAAGGATATGAAATGCTTACGACAAAAGGAGTACTGGGCATTCTTAAGTCTGAATACTCTCAATACCCGGAGAAAATTAAAGCTATAAGTGAGTTTGACCAATTCTTCACCTACTTTAAAGGACTCAATGACAATCGTGCCAATTACTATACTGATGAGCAAAAAGCTACTGGAGTAGCTAATAGAATAATTAATGTAAATTTAAATATCTTCCTGAAAAACAAAAATGATTTTTCTTTATTTTTAGAAAAACTCCCACAACTAAAAGACTATGAAACAAGTTTTGCACTTAGTAACTTTCAGAAATGCTTAGCTCAAGCAGATATTGAAGCTTATAACGAAAAAGTCGGAGAGGTAAAAAAATTAGTCAATTTGGAATATAATCAAAAAGTAGCAGATAAAAAAGACCTCCTAAAAGGTTTGAACAAGCTGCAAAAGCAGATTGGCTGTAAAATTAAGCAGGAAAGAGAACAATTAGAGAGAGGTGAAAGTATTTATCCGAAGTATTTAGAAAAGGTAGGATTAGGATTTCATATTACAAAAACATCAGATGATAAGTACCAAATTTGGGAATCTTTAGATTACTTAAATGATCAACTAATTCCTCAAGTAAAAAAATTGAAGGATAATTATGAGAGTTTCTTTGAAAACTGGCAGGACTATAAATTGAATGAAATCTGGTTTAGAAGAGAATCGTTGAATACAATTTCTGGCAGATGGTTTGGTGGGAATAATTGGTTTGTCCTTACGAAAGCTTTGGCATATTTTGGAACTGGAAAAATGAATAAGGGCGAATACAAACCCGACCAGTTTATCAGTTTACTAGAGTTAAAAGAGGCAATGGAGGCATTGGAAAATGGTGTTGATTTTGATATAAAGAAACCAAATAAGAAAACAAAAGAAGGGCAAACAGAGGCCATAAAGGATGAAATAACAAAACAGTATTTTTATAAGCCGGAAAATCTTTTTAGAGATAAATATAAAGATATTTACAAAAACAAAACTCTCTTTGTAGCATTTTTAACAATTTGGCGATATGAACTTAAGCACAGATTTAAAGAAATAGAATTTTATTTGGATGACTTTAATATCCAAAAGAAAACACCATTTGATAAGGGCAACAAAGAACATGTGAAGACTGTTTTTAACCTTATGCAAGAAGGCTATCTACCTATACTGCAGATGACAAAATATCATAGCCTAGAGAAAAAAAGCGAAATTGTTCCGGGCTACAACACAGAGAATAAATTTTATGAAACCCTAAATGACTTTTGGGAAGACAATCCTATCAATCAATATAGAAGTGCTTTTGAGGCAACTTTAACTCAAAAACCTTATAGCGAGGATAAGATAAAGTTGAATTTTGATTGTGGCTCCTTACTAGGAGGGTGGTCTCCAACTTATGAAGCTTACGGGTCTTTAATTTTTAAAAAAGATAATAGGTTTTATTTAGTACTAATAAAAGGCACTGGCCTTAGTGATGAAGAGATGAAGGGATTATACCAAAGTATTGACAGAAAAAACTCAATTGAAAGATTGATATACAATGCACAAAAACTAGACTTCAAGAACTGTCCTAGATGGTTTATTAACTCTATAGGTGATAGTAAAGCTCCTGCAGTCAAAAAATACAATTTACCAGTTGAATCAATATGGGAAGATTATCAAATCTATAGAAAATTAGATAAGAATGGGAAAGATAAATATTTGGAAGATAATAAAAATTTTCGTTTCCGTTTAATTGATTATTATAAACACTGCTTACCTTTTCACGAATCTTTAAAAGAATTCAAAGGTAATTTTTCATGGAAAGACACAAAGGATTACAATAATCTGAATGAATTTTACACAGATGCAGTCAATTCTTGCTATAAGATATCATGGGAAAATATAAATTTCGATGCTTTAAAGAGGTTAGTACGAAATGAGAGAATTTATCTTTTCCAAATATATAATAAGGATTTTGAAATTGACACAGAAATTGGAGAGAAAAAATATGGTGAGTCATATAACACTAAAGAAAAGTTAAGAAAAGCACAAGGCAATCCAAAGGGAGTAGTTAATTTACATACTCAGCTATTTTTTGAACTCCTAAAACCTGAAAATATTAAATATTTAAAACTTATGGGTGGCGGAGAGATTTTTTTTAGAGAGCCAAGCAAAGAGAAGTCGTATAGATTTGATACTGGTAGAAGGGAAGTTCTTAAGGCAAAAAGATATTATGAAGAAAAATATTTCCTACATTTTCCAGTTGAAATTAAAAAAACGAAAGAGAGCAGTGAAAGCTTCAATCAAAAGATATATAAAACTCTTACTCAAAATCATAAACCATGCAAAATTATCGGCATTGATCGTGGTGAAAAACACTTGCTGTACTATTCTGTAATTTCAATTAACGAAAGCGGAGGCACGAAAATAGAAGATCAGGGTAGTTTAAATCGGGTCAAAACGAAAAGCCCAGTAGATGAGAAAAAACTTGAGTGTGAGTATGATGAAAAAGGTAAACTACAAAAAGTGGACTTGGTTTCTACTGGTAAAAAAGTAAATTATGTTGATTATCATCTATTGCTTGACTACTATGAAAAAAAACGAAACCTAGCAAGAAAATCGTGGGAGGTCATTGGGAAGATCAAAGACTTGAAGGAAGGATATCTATCTCAAGTAATTTATAAAATATATAGTTTGATCCTTGAACACGAAGCAATTGTGATCATGGAAGATTTAAACATAGAGTTTAAAGCAAAAAGAGGTGCAAAAGTAGAGAAATCTGTTTATAAAAAATTTGAACTTGCTTTAGCAAGAAAGCTTAGTCATTTGATCTTAAAAGATAAACAGCCCTCCGAAAATGGGGGTGTTTTGAAACCATACCAACTAACCCCCCCCATAGTGGCAGGCAAGGTTGGAGATTTTGAAAAAGCAAAACAATGGGGAATAATTTTTTATGTGCAACCACATTACACGTCTGCAATAGATCCGCTCACAGGGTGGAGAAAACACCTATACATTTCTAATACTGCACCAGTTGAGAAACGTACAAATGAAAACAATAGACCGAAAAAATCCAACTCTACATATATAAAAGATTTCTTTCACCCTGAAACAGGTGTACGAATAAATTATGACTTAGACCATAAATGTTTTAGGTTTACTTACCAAGATCAGAATAAAAAAGAATGGAATCTTCATGCATATAAAGGCTTAAATCGTTTTTACTATGACTCAAAGGAAAGAAAGGTGAAGTTGTACGATCTGCATGATAAATTTGATAGGTTATTCTCTAATTTGGATAAAACACAAAACATCAACAAGCAGATATTTGAGTTAGGAGAATTTGACTGGAAAAGTTTAGTTTTCTTCTGGAACCTATTAAATCAAATTCGGAA
>Ga0210057_1000732_pt1 | contig 53512 bp, 41 predicted proteins | sample CryGeyCG2114_010_2_FD_183968 | JGI IMG/M metagenome (GOLD analysis project Ga0210057, IMG submission 183968) | Groundwater microbial communities from aquifer - Crystal Geyser CG10_big_fil_rev_8/21/14_0.10 (SPAdes) (version 2) | ecosystem: Environmental > Aquatic > Deep subsurface > Groundwater ...
TTGTCCTTCGGCATAGATGGTATCAAACGCCAGACTGGATTTGCCAGAACCGGACAAGCCGGTAATCACTACCAGCTTGTTTTTGGGAATATCAATATTGATATTTTTTAAATTGTTCTCCCGCGCTCCGCGGATGGATATTTGTGGGGGCATAGATTAATCAATTTCTTATTCTTGTTTCGTAAAAAATTTTATTGTCCCAGCGTCATCTAAATTCAAAGAAATTCCGCCTTTAACTTTATCCACTGGAATCAATTTATCCAATTTAGATGTATCAATTTTATAAATGATAAGAGAATGGAGGCCGGGAGACAAATCTGTGGTAGCCTCTTTGATAAACGCGTCTTTGGCAACAACAAATTGATCGCCCCCTAAGTCAACCAAGTTTGTCCCGCCACCATAACCAAAAAAATGATTTTGATCATAAGGCGACCAATCTGCGTTCATTTCCACTTTAATAAACATACCGGCCGCTTCAGAATTTTGTTTGTCTTTACACCATTTAACTGAATTATCTATATCCGATACGCTAACACCTTTTCTACTTACTAAATAAAATTTTTGCAGCCCCTCGCTTGATTCAGTTTTTGTTTCAGTATATTCCAATTCGGTTGCCCACCCGTTGTTGCAAGCTAACCATAATTCTTGCTCATTATTATTTGTAATTTGATTTGATTCCCACGGCCCGCAATCACCGGCACACTTGAGTGTCACAAAGATATCCGCTTGTTTACACCAATATTTATTGGGATTTGAAGTATCATCACTATCAAAATTTATGCATAATTCTCCGCTTTTACTGCAATAATTACCCTTGCATGTTCCGCCTGTGCTTACAAAAAAACGCTTGCCACAAAAAAATAATGGCTTGGTTTTATCTTCATATTTTAAATCAAATTTTTCTTTGCCAGTCAATTTTATTTCTTTCTTTTGTTCTGCGTTTGTAGAATCAGCCGCCAAAGAAAAAAGCAAATCTTTAGAATCTAAATCTGAACAAAATTCTGTAAGCATTTTTTGCTCTCTTAACATCCATACTTGAGGCAACCGCAGATTAACTGTCGCCGGATTGATATTATACAAAATCAAATAAGAACCATAAGCGATTATCAGACCAATAACAACGCCAAAAATTCTTTTTTTGGATCTGGTGATCATGTCGCTATTTCCACCCGAAGTCATCCATTGGAGTCCGGCAATAATCAATACCGCCACCGCCACAATGGAAACAATGCCTAAAGCATAATTATAAACCGTCAATATATAATCTCCAATATGAAGAAAATTATTATTACCCCCAAAAGCTATGCTTGTAGTAACTGAGCCAGCTGGCAAACACATCCCCCATGGATTTTCCACTGCCCCACCCTTACAATCGCCAAAAGACTTATAAAAAGTTCCGCCAATTGATGTACAAGCTGATTGTTGCCAGCATAAAGTATTTAAAGAAGGTAACATTGATTCGGCCCGAGCCATTGGCGCCCCAATCAAAGACAAAATCATAGCCAACACCGCGATTGTTATTACTTTTTTGCCGAAATTCATAAAATTTATTTTAAAAATTCATTTTAAGCGACGCGCTCAAAATAACGCGCCGTCAATATTGAGCAATCAGTTTTTCCCAGTCATCATAAGCAACCACGCCTTGAACTTTTTGGCCGTTGATAAAAAAAGTCGGCGTCCCGTTTACGCCAAACTTGAGGCCGTCGCCATAATCTTTGTTGATTTGGGCGGTTGTTTTGTCATCAAGCAAACATTTCTTGGTGGTATCGTAATTCGCGCCCACGGCCAAAGATATAGTTTTGATTTGGACGTCGTCCAAAACGACTGGCAAACCGGATTGATTGGCAAACAAATAGTCGTGCATTTTCCAATACAAGCCTTGCTGGTCGGCGCAATAAGCCAATTTGGCGATATCATTTGTTCCGGCATAGACTGATTCCATCGGAAAATTACGAGTAATCAATTTTATCTTATAAGCGTATTTGCTTAAAAAAGTTTTGATAATAGCCTCGGATTTTTGGCAATTCGGGCACTTAAAATCAATAAATTCAACCACCACTAATTTGGCGCCGGGATTGCCCCGAAACGGCCGATCGCTTATTTCCAAATCCTGTCTTTTGACTGACACGCTATTATTAGCCGGAGATGAGCTGGCTGAACTGAATTGTCCTGACAAGCCGGTCGGAAGATTGAGGCCGGTTTTTTTGAGGCCGGTATAATAACGAGCCGTGATAAAAATAAAATAACTGATCAAAATCAAGCCGGCAATGCCAACGACAAGACCCGCCACTCCCCAAAATTTTTGATACCAGCGCAGAGAGCTTGGACTGTCTGAAAAATTGTTCATAAATGGATAATATTATCAGCTTTCATTATACAACAAAAAAACTTACAGAACAAGCGCCCAAGCTCAAATCGCCATAATCAAAAAACGCGGGTAATGAGCCGCGTTTTTTTATTTATTGCTCTCCCCAAAGTGAGAAAGAACTTAATTTTAGCAGTCATCTTGAAATTGACAAAACAACCGCGCCTTATCGATCTCTCTCACTGACCTATTTTGGAGAGCTATTTTTAATTATGACACGAATTAAAATAAGAGTCAATTAGTATGATATCCACAAGTCCTGTGGATAAAACAAAGTAAAAGTGGATAAAACCGATGTCTCAATAATTAGTCCCTATTTAACCGCTGTTTATTGACAATCGGCTTTTTTCATAGTATTATCTCAATAATCATCGTCAGGGTAGCTCAGTTGGTGAGAGCGTAGGATTCATAACCCTAAGGTCGGGAGTTCGATTCTCCCCCCTGACACCAAAATACCATTCATTATGCTAATTCTCGGAATAGAAAGCTCATGCGATGACACTTCTGTCGCCCTTTTGGACTGTTCCCAAAATGGTTGTTTTGTAATTAAGCAAACCACAGCCAGCCAAATCGGTATTCACAAAAAATATGGTGGCGTGGTGCCGGAATTGGCCGGCCGAGCGCACGCGGAAAAAATAATTGTTTTGCTGGAAAAAATTCTCAAAAACCAACCTCATCCCGATGTAATCGCGATTACATCCGGTCCCGGACTGATTACCGGTTTATTGGTCGGCGTGGAATCAGCTCGCGCTTTGTCATATATCAAAAAAATTCCTCTGGTGGCGGTTAATCACATCGCCGGTCATATTCATTCCGTTCAAATCAGCCCACGCGACCAAAAACCAAATAAAATAATTTATCCGGCTTTATCTCTGGTAGTTAGCGGTGGCCATACCGAGCTGATATATATACCCAAACAAGGCCGATACCAAAAATTAGGCGCTACTTTGGATGATGCCGCCGGCGAATGTTTTGACAAAACCGCCCAGCTAATCAATCTGCCTTATCCGGGCGGACCGAGAATATCATCTCTGGCTAAAAACGGCAACGCCCGGGCTATAGATTTTCCTCGCCCTATGCTCAACCAAGATAATTATAATTTCAGTTTTTCCGGCCTCAAAACTTCCGCCTTGTATTATCGCCAAAAAAATCCCCAATTCAATCCGGCTGATTTTTGCGCCAGTTTACAGCAAGCCATAATAGATGTTTTGGTTGGCAAAACCATCAAAGCCGTCCGACAATACCGACCCAAATCATTGTTAGTTGTCGGTGGCGTGTCCGCTAATCCTTTATTGCGTCAAACCATCCAAAAACAACTGCGCCAATTCAACCTTCAAACAAATTGTTTTTTACCGGCCAAAAAATATTGTATGGACAATGCTTCTATGATTGCTGTCGCCGGATATTATCAAGCCAAAAACAAACGATTCACGCCTTGGAGAAAATTAAAAGCTGATCCCGGCTGGGCTATAGCCTAAAAAGGCCTGTTTGTGCTAGAATATAGTTAATTTTAATTTAAATTTGAGCCACCATATATTATATTTTTTAACCGACAATCGCATCCCGACCGTGTCGGGACGATGTCCGACCGTAGGGAGGACTAAGTTTTGTCGGGAAAAAAATATAATATATGAGGCGAAAACAATATCTAAAACACTATGAATTCAAGACTAAAAGTATTTTCCGGATCCAGCCATCCGGCTTTTGCCCAAAAAATTTGCCGGCATTTAAACATAGAACTGGGCAAGCTGGAAAGTTTCACTTTTACCAATGACAACCGTTTTATCAAAATCAATGAAGCCGTGCGCGGTTGCGATGTTTTTGTCATCCAAACCAGCTACGCGCCAGTGGATGTTTTTTTGATGGAATATTTAATGTTGATCCGCGCTCTCAAAGGCGCTTCCGCCAGCCGAATTACGGCGGTTATGCCGTATTTTCCTTACGCTCGCTCGGATAAAAAAGACCAAGCGCGCATATGTTTGAGCGCCAGATTAGTGGCTGATTTATTGGAAACAGCCGGCGCGGATAGAATTTTGATTATGGAAATGCATTCGCCCCAATTGCAAGGATTTTTTTCCATGCCGTGTGATCATTTATTGGCTTCTCCCACTTTAATCAAGCATATCAAACAAAATTGCGATTTAAAAAATTATACTTTAGTGGCCGCTGACGCCGGCGCCGCCAAAACACTCAAAATATATGCTGATGGTTTAAAATTACCCATGGCCATTATGGACAAAAGAAGAGATGGCAATGACGATCAACCGGTAATCAAAGGCATAGTCGGCAATGTTCAAGACAAAAAAGTTATGCTGATTGACGATGAAATATCCAGCGGACGCACTTTGGTCCGCAATGCTGAATATTTGTTGAACAAAGCCGGCGCCATATCAGTTGACGCTTGCGTCACTCATGCTGTTTTGGCCGGCAACGCCGCCGAAGAATTGGCCAAATCGCCCATAAACAAAATTATAGTGACTGACACCATGCCCAATGAAGCCAAAAATATTAAAGGTTTGGAAATCGTGTCTGTGAGCGCTGTTTTCGCGGATTGCATCAAAAGAATCTACGAAAATGAATCTATCAAAAGCATTAATGATATATATTAATTTTTGTTTAAACGATCGCTTCCCATCAATTCAACAAATTCTTGCCTCAAGCCATCGTCCGGCTTTATCTTAAAAGAAGTTTTTATTTTTTTGTTATCCACCAGCAAATAAAATATATCTTCACCCGGGTATTTTTTTAATATGTCTTTTATTTTTTCTCCTTTATCTTTAACTTCTTGGCGGTCAAGAGCCAGACAAACTCCGGTCGGTTCAATTTTGTTGTTAAAAGCAAAATTGGGATCGGAGCTGGAAAATCCCTTGAGCCGGCTATCCAACTCTTGATAATTAGCCGGCGTTAAATCAAAAACTTTTTCCACAAACAATTTGTCATCGCCTTCTTCCTCTGAAGTCCGACCCTCCACGCAGACAATCGCCCCTTCTTGCCAAATATCTTTGGTAGTTTCGTAAATCTTGGGAAAAACCAAAAGTTCAAGATTGCCGGTGGTATCTTGCAAACTGACAAACATCATGGCTTTGCCGCTGCGAGTGATTTTCTTTTTGGCGCTCATTATCACTCCGCCCACCACCACCCAGCGCGATCGTTCTCGCAGATTCAATTCCCCCAACGGCGCCAAGCAAGCCATATTTTTTTGAAAAAAAGCAAAGGGATGAGAACTTACGTACAAACCAAGCAATTCACGCTCCCAATTTAAGATATCATTTTCTTGCGCTTGGGATGCCGGCTCCAATCGCAAACGATTGTTCATGTCTATTTTGGTATTGGCAAAAAGAGAACCCTGATTTGAAGTCGCTTGCTCGTGCGTCAATTTGATGAAATTTATAATATTTTCCGTATTGCCGAGCAATAAGCCCCGATCATAACCAAAACAATCCATGGCCCCGCACTTGGCCAAACTTTCCAAAGATTTTTTGTTTAAATCCTTGTCTTTTATTCTTTGCAATAAATCTTCCAAGTTTTTATATTGCCCGTTGTTTTTACGCTCGCGATAAATCACTTCCGCGATATGTTCGCCTACATTTTTAATGGCATTAAGTCCAAAACGAATATGAGCGGGCTGGCCGTCTTTAGGTTCAACCATGGCGAAATTTTTAAAACTGTGATTAACGCTCGGCGGTAAAACCTTGATACCCATACGCTCGCATTCATGTATTATTTGCGGAACTTTATCAATATCTCCGCTCTCGGCAATCAAAACCGCGGTCATATATTGGATGGGAAAATTGGCTTTGAGATAAGCGGTTTGATAAGCTACGACCCCATAACTGGCGGCATGGGCTTTGTTAAACCCGTAAGCCGCGAACGGCTCAATCAATTCCCACAAATAATTAATTTTATTCTCCGGTAATTGGCCATAATCGCGACAGCCTTGAAAAAACTTAATTTTTTGCTTTTCCATTTCCGCGGGAATTTTCTTGCCCATGGCTTTGCGAAATTTATCCGCTTCTTCCCAATTATAGCCGGCCAAATTTATAGCCGTCAACAAAACATCATCTTGATAAACAATCAAGCCCAAAGACTGATCCAAATAATCTTTCATCCGCTCATCCAAATATTCAATCGCCTTGGGATCGTTCTTGCGCCGAATATATTCCGGAATTGATTCCATTGGCCCGGGACGAAACAAGGCCACCATGGCCATAATATCAAAAATATTGGTTGGTTTAAGTTCTTTGAGATACCTTGTCATGCCCGAGCTGGATAACTGAAAAACAGACATTGTTTCTCCGCGCGACAGCATTTCATAAGTTTTTTTATCATCCATGGGCAGATTATAAATATCTATCTCTTGGCCGGTAGTTTTAGCCACGATTTCCACGGCGCGGCCCAAAATAGACAAATTGCGAATACCCAAAAAATCAAATTTCAATACGCCGGCCGCTTCCACTGAATGCATTTCATACTGGGTGGTGATCCGCTCTCCGCCGGTTTCATACTGAATCGGAGTGAAATCAGTCAAAGGCGTCGGCGCGATTACCACTCCGGCCGCGTGCATGGAAGTATGCCGGCAACAGCCTTCTATTTTTTGAGCCAAATCCAATAAACGGCTCACTTGTTCATTTTCTTTATATAATTTTTTTAATTCCGGTTCAAGTTCCAAAGCCTTGGCAATCGTCATTTGAAATCCTTGCGCTCCAAAAGGAATCAACTTAGCCACTTGATCGCAAAAAGAATAAGAATAACCTAACGCTCGGCCGACATCGCGCACTGAACCGCGCGCCATCATGGTTCCAAAAGTAATAATCTGGGCCACTTTGTCTTGACCATATTTTTTGGTGACATAAGCAATCATATCATCGCGCCGATCATCGGCAAAATCCGTATCAATATCCGGCGGACTGGGACGAAAAGGATTTAAAAATCTTTCAAACGGTAATTTAAAATCCAGTGGATTGACCGTGGTGATGCCCAAAGCGTAAGAAACAATTGAGCCGGCGCCAGAACCGCGAGTGGTCTCCACAATGCCATTGACGCGGGCATAACCGACAAAATCAGCCACGGCGATAAAATACGGACAATAACCTTTTGTGCTGATAATATCCAACTCATACTCCACTCTTTTTTTCACGTTATCAGTAATTTCCATTAGTTTGGATAATTTGTCATACACTTGATCGCGCAAATATTTCTCCACTGGAACGCCCGCGGGCAATTCAACATCGGGAAAATGCCATTTATTCAATTCCAATTTTAAATTTATTCGCTCGGCGATTTTGGCGGTATTGGCTATGGCTTCGGGAACATGTTTGAATCGGCCGGCAATCAGCGCTCCCTCAGCCAACGAATAATCAACTCCCACCATCGTGCGCCGGTTCGGCTCATCAATCGTCCGTCCATCACGAATACAAGTCATAATATCCTGCGCTTCATCGTCTTTTGGATCCAAATAATGAACATCGCGAGTAACAATCAAACCCAAGCCGGTTTGCCGGCTTAATTCCATCAGGCTCTGATTCAACCCCATCTGTTCATTAAGCGCCGGCAGATCCATCATTTCCAAATAAAAATTATCTTGACCGAAAATATCAATATATTCTTGGGCTGCTTCTTTGGCTCGGCTGAAATTATCAGCCATCAAAGCGCGCGGTATTTCTCCTTGCAAACAAGCGCTACTGGCGATCAAACCGGCGCTGTATTGGCGCAAGACTTCTTTGTCTATGCGGGGCTTATAATAGAAGCCCTCCAAATGCGCGATAGAAGTTAGCTTCATCAAATTGCGATAACCTTCATAATTTTGCGCCAATAAAATCAAATGATAATAACGATTGTCTTTGTCTTTGTCAAAACGGCTCTTAGGAGCGATATATGCTTCCACTCCGATTATCGGTTTTATTCCCTCTTTGAGACAAGCTTGATAAAATTCAATCGCCCCATACATATTGCCGTGATCAGTCAAAGCCAAAGCTGAAAAACCGCGTTTTTTGGCGGTTTTAACCAGATCTTTTATTTTGGGCAAGCCATCCAACAAAGAATAATGGCTATGCGCGTGAAGATGAACAAATTCACTCATAGTGCGGTTATCTTACAATATTGAGAAGCAAAAGGCAAATAAATTTTATTTTTTGTTTTACATTTTTTGGCATAACAAAAAAAATGTGCTATAATACTAATAGCTAAATTTAATTATTAATTTAGGAGGTATGATTTTAGAAACTTCAAAAGATATTTTATATTTAGTCATCGCTTTTTGCGTTTTATGGCTGACTGTTTTTTTGTGCTGGATGTTTTATTATCTGGCGCGACTATTGCGAAACGCTAGCCAGATTATTGAAGAATTCCGCGTTAAATTGCAAACCTTAAACGAAGCGGTCAATCATGTGCGCGGACGAGTGGAACAAATATCCAGCCTAATGAGCCTGGCCACCGGAGGCATTGGAGGGTTGATCAAAAAAACTATTTCCAATCAAGCCAAAAAAATGGTTGATCGCTCCACTGGCGCGGCCAACAAGGCGGCCAAAGACGCGGTGGACAAAGCGATCAAAAGCACCGCGAAAAGCATGAAACGCGCGTCTAAAAAAATGAAAAAATAAATTGTTTTATCAAATAAAAAAGCCCGCTTTTAAAATTGAGTGGGCTTTTTTATTTCTTCCTGCAGACTATGAGCGTCTCTTCTATAATCCATATTTGTAAAATTATTGTCTAACTTGCGCGTGTAATTTTTTATTCAATGCCTCCACCGCCCGCTCTTGCACCACATCCACTTCCTCGGCCGTCAAAGTGCGCTCGGGATGAGAATAAGTAAGATGGTAAGCCAAAGATTTATAGCCTTCGCCGATATTTTTGCCTTCATAAGCGTCAAAAATTTCCACCCGCTTTAAAATAGGATCAAAGTTAGACAAAGTTTTAAGCACATCGGAATGATTTACTTCGTTTTTGACTATTATCGCCAAATCGCGAACCACCTCTGGAAAAACCGGCAAGGCTTGGTATTTGGCTCCGCCTTCGCCAACTACTTCTGACAACTTATTTAAATTAATATCCAGAGCCGACAGCTTGATTTCCAAACCAAAATTTTTGGCTGTCATAGGATGAATCTCATAAATAGTCCCCATTTCCATGCCATTGATAACCACTCCGCCAAACCGAGCCGGATGACGCCAATTTTCTATTTTTGCTTCAACATTTAAACTGTAATTCAAATTAAAATAATTGCATATTTTTTCCAAAACCCGCCGTGATTGCCAAAAAGGATTAGTATCATTTTTACTGGCGAACAAAGCCGTCAGCCAAACGTTTTGACGGGGCAATTGCTGTTCATTGTTTTTATCCGCTCTAATTCCCGACGCTTCAGCCAAAAAAGTCTTGCCGATTTCACATAAGCGGACTTCATCATAAAATTCAATATTTTTAACCACGTTTTCCAATAAATTCAAAAGAAGATTCCGGCGCAAAAACGGTTTTTCTTTGGAAATAGGATTGGCTAATTCAATATATTTTTTGGGATCATCTCGCAAATTTTTTATTTGCCCCAAACTGACAAAAGAATAATTTAACACTTCGTTATAACCGAGATCCTTGACCAAGATATCCAATATGTGTCGCTCCAGCTGGCGCGATTCATTGACTTCTGGCGGACTAATGGCGAACAAAGGCGCGCGTGATTGAATATTGTCATAACCATAAATACGCGCCACTTCTTCCACCAAATCTTCGGGAATAGATATGTCTTTGGTCGCTCGCCAAGTCGGCACTTTGACCAACAATTCTTGTCTGGTTTCTTTAACGCCAAACCCAAGACCGGTTAAAATATTCACCACTTGTTTTTTAGGCAGTTCTTGACCCAATTTTTTGCGCAAAAAATCCCAATCAAGCGCGATTGGTCCGGTTTTAAGAGTAAAATCCGATGAATCAGCCAAATTGCTAATCACTTTAGCAGTTGGACATAATTCCAAAGTCAATTGAACCGCCCGTCTTATGGCTAACTCCGCGTTATTGGGGTCAAGACTTTTTTCAAAACGAGCGGAAGAATCAGTGCGCAATCCCAGCTTGACTGATGTTTGACGAATAGTCGTGGCGTCAAAATTGGCTGATTCATAAACCACGATAGTGGTCTTATTTGTGATTCCGCTATTCAGCCCGCCCATCACTCCGCCCAAAGCCACTGCTTTTTCATTGTCGCTCACAACTATCGCGCCGGCATCCAATTGATATTTTTTATCATCCAAAGTGACAAATTTTTCTCCCTCTTTCGCTCGTCTAACAAAAATATTTTTTTGATTTGTTTTATCCGATGTCAAATAATCAGCGTCAAAAGCGTGCATTGGCTGGCCTAAATCAAGCAAAACATAATTGGTAATATCAACAATGTTATTGATCGGACGCAATCCAACCGCCAAGAGCTTCTTTTGCATCCATAGCGGAGAAGACTCTACCTTAACGCCATCAATCGCCACGGCCATATAGCGTGGACACAATTTGTGGTCATCCACTTTTACCTTTATTTCCATTTTTTTGCCAGCTTTAATCTTGGACGGATTATAGGGCGCCAAATCCAAACCGTACAAGGCCGATATTTCCCGCGCCAAACCATAATGTCCCCACAAATCAGGCCGATGAGTCATGGATTTGTTGTCTATATCAAAAATCTTATCATCAAATTCAAGCGCTTCAGATAACAATGTCCCCGGCTTGGCTGACAAAAAATCCAAATTCAAAACTTCAGTTTCATTTTCAGCCAAAAATATCTCTCCCAAACCGATTTCACTAGACGCGCAAATCATGCCGTTTGATTCCACTCCTCTAATCTTTGCTTTTTGCAATTCTACCAACTCGCCCTGTCCATGCCAGCGGACAAAAACACCCACTGGCGCGAAAGCGATTTTCATGTTTTCTTTTATATTTGATCCGCCACAAACAACCTGCGTTTGGCATTGTCCATCATCAACCAAACAAACTTTTAATTTATCCGCGTTTGGATGATTGTCAATTTTAACAATTTCACCAACCACTATTCCAACCAAAGTATCGCCTTGAGTTTTCATTCCTTCCACTTCCACCGTGCTCATGGTCAGCCGGTTGGCCAATTCTTCCGGAGTGGTATTTTGGGGAAATTCTATATATTGTTTGAGCCAGTTAAAAGATACCTTCATATTTAAAATTGCTTTAAAAATCTTAAATCCGAACCATGCAAAAGCCGAATGTCATCTATGCCGTATTTTTGCATGCACAAACGCATGGAACCAAGTCCAAAAGCAAATCCGGTCCATTCTTTTGGATCCAGCCCGCCAGCCTGTATCACATGCGGATGCACCAGTCCGCAAGGCAATGTTTCCACCCAGCCGGAATGTTTGCAGGCGCCACAACCCTTTCCTTGGCAAACCAAGCACTTCATATCCAGTTCAAACCCCGGCTCCACAAAAGGAAAATACCCGGGACGCAAACGAATCTCCACTTCTTTTTTCAGCACTCCGCGCAAAAGTTCCTTCATCACGCTAATCAAATTGGCCACAGAAATTTCATGATCAACCACCAGCCCTTCCATTTGATAAAAAGTATGTTCATGACTGCCGTCAGTGGCTTCATTGCGAAAACAACGGCCGGTCACCACCGTGCGCAAAGGCGCGCCGTATTTTTGCATGGCTCTTACTTGCACCGGCGAAGTGTGAGTGCGCATCACCCAGTCAGGATGATCTTTGATAAAAAAAGTGTCTTGCGAATCGCGCGCCGGATGAGTTGGGGGGATATTTAAAGCTTCAAAATTAAAATAATCGCTTTCCAAATCCGGACCATCCAAAACCATAAAACCCATGGAAGTAAAAAGTTCCTCCAAATTTTGATGCGTAATGGTCATGGGATGAAAATGCCCGCGTTCAATCGGCGGACAAACCGGCCGGCTTAAATCAATTTTTTCTTTAATTAGATTTTCCTGCCACTCTTGAGCGCTCAACTCTTCTTTTTTTCGCGCCAAAGCGGATTCAATATTTGTCTTAACTTCATTAGCCAAAGCGCCGATTGTTTTTTTGGCTTCGTCACTCAAATCTTTGATTCCTTTCATCAAACCGGTAAGCTCTCCACTGCGACGGCCAAAAATTTTATTTTCAATCTCAGCCAAAGCAGAGCTGTCTTGAATTGATTTGATGGCCAGCAAAGCTTCTAATTTTAATTGTTCTAATTTTGACTGCATAAAAAATTATTTAAAAAAACTTTTGCCAAATATTGGTAAATCGGCCAATATCCTTAAAAGTTATTATAATCACCGCCAACATCAAAAGCAAGAACCCCAAACTATGAGCCATTTGTTCAAATTTGAGCGGAACTTGACGTTTAAAAATTCGGCCAATAGTGATAAAAAGCAAACGTCCGCCATCCAAAGCCGGAATTGGCAATATATTTAAAATGGCTAAATTAAGCGATAAAACTGCAGTAAAATTAAGCAAATAAGGTATTCCCAATTTGGCAATCTGGCCGGTCAAAACAGCAATGCCAATCGGACCGGACAGAGCTTCGGTGGCAGAAGATGAACCAATAAACAAACCTTTGATAATCCCGCCAAAAGCCCATAAAATCATTTTAAGATATAGGGCGGATAAAATAAAACCCTTATAAATAGCTTTATACCAAGGATATTTGATAATACCAACTTCGCTCAAGCCCACGCCGATTCCGCCCTTACCCGTATCTTGATAAACTGTGGGTGTGATTTTTTTAGCAATGATTTCATCGCCTCGCTTAACTGTTACCATTATTTCTTGGTCTTTGTTAAGATCAACATAAGTCTGCATTTGCTCCAACTTGGGCGTTTCCAAATTATCAATTTTTATTATAATATCGCCGGCTTTGAACCCGGCGATTTGAGCCGGACGATCCGGCAAAACTTGCATAATCTGCAATTGACGAGAACTAACGATGGCGGGATCTTCACTGCCATCCAAAGCTTGTGGCAATCCCCACATAAATCCTATGGAAAAAATCACAGCCGCAAGCATTATATTCATGGCCACTCCGGCCACCAGCACAATCGCTTTTTTGTAATACGGCTTGGCCATAAAACTATCCGGCCCGTCCTCTTGGCCTTCTTCGCCTTTGATGCGCACAAATCCGCCGAGTGGCAACCAATTAAAAGAATAGATTGTGCCGGATTCATAACCCGGTACATTGGGTAATTCTTCAGCCGGCTTGCGCCCCCAAACAATTCTATATTTTCTCGTCGGATTCCTATCGCCGTTATCTTTTTTAATCAATACTTGCAAACCGCAAAACCGAGGCGGAAAACCAAAGCCAAATTCATAAACCTTCATGCCGGATTTGCGCGCGGCCACAAAATGGCCAAATTCATGAGACAGCACGAGCAAACCGAGAATAATTAAAAAAATAATCAAAGTGGACATGTTTATTTACTATTTTTAAAAATTAAGATATAATATCTTAACTAATTTAGGATTTTAATTAATTTAAGAATAAAAAGTATGCCTATACTTTACATCATTTTGGTGGTGGTGGCAATAGTCGCGGTTTGGCTGATTGCCACATATAATGGTTTGATTCGCCTGCGCAATCGCGTGGCTGAAGCTTTTAGTGATATTGACGTTCAGCTCAAACGCCGATATGATCTGATTCCCAATTTATTGGAAACAGTCAAAGGTTATGCCAAACACGAAGCCGGAACTTTGCAAAAAGTAACTGAAGCCCGCACCGCGGCCATGAACATGCATGATAACAAAGAGGCCACTTTAGAACAAAAAGGTCAGGCGGAAAATATGCTTTCCAACACCTTAAAAAGCATTTTTGCCTTGGCCGAAAACTATCCGGATTTAAAAGCCAGCCAAAACTTCCTTAAACTGCAAGATGAATTAAGCGATACGGAAAACAAAATTCAAGCTTCCCGCCGTTTTTACAATGGCAATGTGCGCGATTTCAACACCAAACTACAGGTATTTCCAACCAATATGATCGGCAACCTGCTTACTTTCAAAGTATACGAATTCTTCCAAGCTGAAGCCGGTGAAAAAGCCAATATCAAAGTCCAATTCTAAATTAACAAAAATTTCCTATGTATAATCAGATTGATTCCAACAAAAGAAAATCAATCATTTTAATGATGATTTTTATCGCCATCATTATCGGCCTAGGCTATATTTTTGATCAAGTTTGGAATACAGGTGGAACCTATCTCGGCGTATGGATAGCGATTATTGTTTCATTGAGCATGACCGCGTTATCATATTTCACTGGTGATAAAATCGCCTTAAGCGCGACTGGCGCGCGTCCGATTACTAAAGAAGAAAACGGCTATGTTTACCGACTGGTGGAAAATCTCTCTATTACCGCTGGATTGCCCATGCCTAAAATCTATATTATAGAAGATTCCGCCATCAACGCCTTTGCCACCGGACGCAAGCCCGAAATGGCTTCCATCGCGGTTACGCGCGGAGCGATTGATAAACTAGAAAATGAAGAATTAGAAGGCGTGTTAGCGCATGAGCTTTCTCATGTCAAAAACTATGATATTCGTTTTATGACCATGGTGGCCGTGTTAGTGGGCGCGATCGTGCTTTTGTCTGATATTTTTATACGTGGCGGATTGTTCGGCGGACATGGCCATGGTCGCAAAGGCTCGGGCGGAATTTTGATTATTGTCGGAATTGTCTTGGCCATTCTTTCGCCATTGATTGCCGAAATGATTAAAATGGCCATATCCCGCAAACGCGAATACTTGGCTGACGCTGACGGCTCGCTCCTAACCCGCTATCCCGAAGGCTTGGCTCGAGCGCTGGAAAAAATTAACCAACAAAGTCAACCCATGCAATCAGCCTCCAAAGCCACGGCTCATTTGTTTTTTGCCAATCCTTTTTCCGGCAAAAAAATTTCCTCTCTTTTTTCCACGCACCCGCCGATTGAAGATAGGGTCAAACAACTGCGCGGAATGGCTTAAAATAACTTTGTGAACATAACAAAACCCCGACCTAATGCCGGGGTTTATTTTTTATTTCAGTTTTAATTATTTTTCTTCTGTCTTTGGACCGAATTTTTCATCCATTACTTTCCACCATTTGTCTCCTAAGGAATGGCCCAGAGATTCCTGAACTTTAGCATATGGACGCGGATCTTGATTTCTACTAACGGCATCAGCGCCCCAACCTCCTAATACTTGTGTCAACTGATCTTTTTGTTCTTGGTCTAAACCCAAAGAATTGAAATCCGTATCTAACATTCTTTTAACTAAACCGTCTACAGGACCAAGAACGCGCTCTATTGGCAACTTATAATTAATTTTAATTTTGCCTTCTTTGGCTAATTTACGCCAACTCAAAGCAGCGGGCAAATCTTTTGGATCTAAAATAACATTTCTTCCGGAATTTCTTAATCTATCAGCTATTTCCTCTACTTCTGGCGGTACTCGCTTATCTGCCGATTCCACCTCTGGTTCAACGCCAGTTTGGCCTGCGCCTTCTTGACTTTGCGTCTCTACGGTTTCTTGTCCTAGATCGCCTGTATTATCCAATTTTAAACTTGCCCTGGAATTTTTTTCTCCTACTTCTAAGGTGGCCCCTCTCCGAGGTGTTGTTTTTTCAGAAGCCGGCACCCAAGCAATCTTGAATCCTTCTCCGTCTGGTCCCGGCCCGCGACTTTCTGGTCCTGACATATTATTTTAAATTAATAATTATACTTTTATTTTAACTTAACTTTATTCATTTTTCAACCCACTTATTTCCTCTGTCATCTTTTGCACCTTTTTTTCATCCGTCCCCTCAATATTCAAACGCGCAACCGGATCATTGGCTGACGGCCGGATATTAAAACTCCAATCATCAAAAGTAAAGCTTGCGCCATCAATTTTTTCCACTTATTCAACGTTTTCTTTTAATTCTTCTGTCGGTTTTTGCGGTGTTGCGCCAAGCGCTTGGAGTCGGCCACTTAATTCTAATTGAAATCGCGCGGCTTCTTCTATTATTCGCTTAAAATCCTTTACTTTGTTTTGATAATCCAAAATTACATCTTTCAACGCTTCTTTTTCTGTGTCGTTAAGTATGTGGTTGGCCTCTCTTTGGTAATTAACAAAAAATTCCACCTTTCCTCTGGCGTAATCCGCGTGTGAAATAAAAGTTTTTTCATTATTCTCAAAATATCGCAAATATTCACTGACTACGGTTATTTCGGTTTTTTTCATTTCCAAAACTATTTTTCCCATTTCCGAATCTCTTGCATCTTTAGCCATATCTTCAACCCCGCTATAATCAAAAATAAACTTCTTCATCGTATCTTTATAGAGCAATTTTAATTCTTCATTTTCAAAAATAAGCCTATCCAGCATACGACTATTTTTATTAGCTCTCTCAATCATGCCTGTAAACATCTTTTTTAGTTCGTTCAACGCGTCCTTCAAACCGCCGGCGTTGCTTTCCAACAACATGGCTAAAGATGGAGGATTTATTTCAATATTCTTAGGAGCGCAACCAGACAGCGCCAAACTGGTTATGAGTGGTATTAATCTCAGCCATTTTTGATAAAACGGAACGCCTTTTTCCATTTCTTTTGCTTCCGCCATATTAGACAAACCGCCAGCTTCTTTATTTTTCATACTGTTTATTTTAAAAATTATTTTAAATCTTTTTTTCTATTATCTCACTAACCTCTTTGGTTTTTTGCTCCACCAGTGCTTGATTTGTTCCTTCCACATTCAGCCTTACTTTGTTTTCCGTGTTAGACGGCCTGATATTGAACCACCAATCACCTAAATCAAAACTCAAACCGTCAAAATCATATTTTAAACGCTCGCTGTATTTAGCGCGCAAGCGTTCAAAAACCGCCAATTTATCAGACACCAAAAAATTAATTTCTCCGGATTGCCAATATTTGCGCAATGGATTAACATAATCGCCCACTGACTTAGCCGCGCTCCATTCAACCAATAATTTCAAAATCATTGTCATGGGCATTTCAAAAAATCCATAAGCGCCTTGAGCAAAATAATGACCCGAACTTTCACCGGCAAACACAGCGCCGACTTCCAAGGCTTTGGCTTTAATCAAAGAATGTCCCACTCTGGTTACTATCGGCTTGCCGCCATATTGCAAAATCATGTCTTCGGTAATTTTACCGGGGCGAATGTCATAACAAATAGTCGCATTCGGATGATCCGCCAAATAAATCTTAGCCAAAATTCCGCGGATAATGGAAGATTCAATTGTCCGGCCGGTTTCGTCTATAAAAAACACGCGATCGGCATCGCCATCCAGAGCAATTCCCAAATCAGCTTTGTTATCCAAAACCGCTTTTTGCAACTGACGATTGTTTTCATCTTTAAGAGGATCGGCTTCATGGGCCGGAAAACTGCCATCCAATTCAAAATTCAATTTAATCAATTCACAAGGTAAAAAAGCAAACAAAACTTCCATCATTGGTCCACCCATGGAGTTAGCCGTATCAATTACGATTTTTAACGGCTTGATTTTTTGGATATCAACCTGTTTGAGAGCCTCTTTTACTTGTATGGATAAAATTCCTTTTCCAGTTTCTGTCTGACCGGCTTGAGAAGCCGCGACAAACTCATTTTTTTCCGCTAAATCGCGTATTTCCATAATACCGGTATTTTCGCCTATGGCCAAAGCGTTTTGGCGAGTCATTTTAAATCCATTGTATTGAGCTGGATTGTGTGAAGCCGACACTTGAATACCACCATCGCAATTATAGTAACCAACGGCAAAATAAAAAGTAGGCGTGGAAGACAGACCTACTTCCAGCGCCTTGGCCCCTTGCGCGGTTATTCCTTTTATCACTTCCGTCTTTAAAACCGGTGAAGACAACCTCATATCATAGCCGACCGCCAGTGTGGGCGCGTCTTTGCCTGATGTTTTTTTAATAAATTCAGCCAAAGCTCGGCCGGTGCGAAAAGCAATATCTTCATTTAATTCGTCCGGATATACACCGCGAACATCATAAGCTTTGTAAATTTGTTTGGGAAACATAAAATTTTGCTTGAATATAAAACTTAGCTTGAATAAAAGCTAAAAATATTATATAATAGATTGACAAATACAGCAAATATTATGAATATTATTGATAGATTTTCAACCCACTTGCGCGAAACCATGACTCGGGCCATTGTTTTGGCGACTGAAGACAACCAACCGCTAGTTGAGCCGGTTCATTTGTTTTATATCATCTCCATTCTCAAAGGATCGTTGGCTTTTGAAATGATTGGCCGGATGAATATCAAGCCAAAAAATATTGAAAAATTTTTGCCAGCCAAACTGTCCGGAGCCGATAGGATCGCCAAAACCAATTCAGCCGGCCAGCCAACTAACCAAGCAGAACTTTCCACCCTGTCCGACTCCAGCCGATTAGCCTTGGAAAAAGCCATTATGACCGCCCATGTTTGCAAACACAGCCATATTGGCACTGAACATTTGCTTTCAGCTCTAATAGAATTGGATATCTACCCCATCAATGAAATTATTAATTTATCCGGCGCTGATAAACCCGAGATAATGAGACAAATTAAAAGTGTCTTAGACAATGCCAGCGCTTTCCCCCAAGTGGCGGAAACAGCGGAATTGATTGAAAAAATGCAAACTGCGCCGGAAAACGATTTTACATCCGGACATCAGCCGATGATGCCCAATATCGGCCAGCCTTTTGGCCGGACAAACGCAAGCAAGCAAAGCGCTTTAGACTATTTTTCCGTCAATCTTACCAATCGCAAAAACCAAAAAAATATTGATCCGGTTATTGGCCGAGATAATGAAATTGACCGGCTTATTCAGATCCTTTGCCGGCGCACCAAAAATAATCCGGTTTTGCTGGGCGACCCAGGTGTGGGTAAAACCGCTATTGTGGAAGGACTGGCCAAAAGGATTATGCTAGGACAAGTGCCGGATATATTACGAAATAAAAAAATACACGCCCTAGACATGGGTATGTTGATTGCCGGCACTACTTTTCGCGGAGAATTTGAAGCTCGTTTACAGCATATTACCGATGAAATTGCCGGCAATCCCAATATTATCGTTTTTATTGATGAACTGCACAATATTGTCGGCGCCGGCTCCAATAACGGCGCCATGGACGCCTCCAATATTCTCAAGCCGGTTTTGGCGCGCGGATTAATGCGTTGTATCGGCGCCACCACGCCCAATGAATTTAAAAAATACATTGAAAATGATCCGGCTTTGGAGCGACGATTTCAACCCATCTATGTCAAACAATCCAGCGTGGAAGATACTATCAAAATATTAGAAGGCATTAAAAAAAATTATGAAGATTATCACAATGTCATAATCACGCCCGAAGCGATTGAATCGGCCGCTCGCTTGTCTGACCGTTATATGACCAGCCAATTTTTGCCAGACAAAGCCATTGACCTGATGGACGAATCAGCCGCCGCTAAAAAACTAATCAGTAATCCTTCGCCTCTATTAGAAAAATTGGCGCGCGCGGAAAAAAATCTGGAAGAAATAATTGAACAAAAACAAGAAGCCGTTAATAAAGATGATTACAAACAAGCGGTTAAATACAAAGAGTTGGAAACCAAGGCCGGTCAAGTTTTAGCCAAACTCAAAGATAAAATCAAAAAAAATAGCCGACCGGCGCCAGTAGTTTTGAACAAAGACGATATCGTCCGCCAGTTGGCTAAAATAATCAATGTGCCTCTTAATCAGTTGGAGATTGATGAAACCAGCCGTTTGCAAAATCTGGAAGCTGATTTATCAGCCAATATAATCGGCCAAAATCAAGTGATACAAAATGTGGCCCAAGTCATCCGTCGTTCCAGCCTTAATCTGTCACGCCAAGACAAACCGCGCGCTTCGTTTATGTTTGTCGGCCAAAGTTCTGTTGGCAAAACTGAACTGGCCAAGACTCTGGCCAAGACTCTCTATCCTTCAGGCGATGCTTTGATTCAGCTTAATATGAGCGAATACAACGAAGCTTTTGGCGTTTCCAAACTGCTTGGTTCTCCGGCCGGCTATGTCGGTTACAAAGAAGCCAATCAGTTTACTGACAAACTCAAACTAAATCCTTACAGCGTGGTGCTATTTGATGAAATAGACAAAGCGCACAAAGATGTCACCAAGCTTCTCCTTCAAATTTTGGAAGAAGGACAAATCACTGATTCCACGGGAAGAAAAATATCTTTGCGCCACGCCATTATCATAATGACCACCACCATTGGCGCCAAAGAAGCCGGCCAAAAACAAATCGGCTTTGATCGCCTGGCCGGCCAAGAACAAGAACAATTAAATATCTTAACCGACCGGCTCAAAGAATATTTTGGACCGGAATTGCTCAATCGGGTTGGACATATTTGTTTTTTTAATGATTTAGATCCGGCTAACTTGGCGCAAATTGCCGAGTTGGAATTAAACCAGCTTAATTTAGCGTTAAAAAAATACCGCACCAAAATCATGGCCAGCCAAAAAGTGCTTAACGAGATTGTTCGTCTTTTGCCTAACCCCCAATCAGCCAATGCTCGACAAGTAAGGCGTTTTGTGGCCAGTCGGTTGGAAGATCTAATGTCAGAAATTATTTTAAACAAAAAAATCAAAGCCAGCTACCAAATAACGGCCAGCCAAAATGAGATATTTTTAAAATAGTTTTTTATGGCCGAAAAAGATCCCCAAGCGCAAAAATCCAGCACACCGACTGCCGGCCAAACAAATTTGAAATCTTATCTGGAATATTTAAGGACTTTTGATAAAGCGGGAAAAAACAAAACCAAAAAACCGCAAGAAAAAGAACCCGGACAAAACGAACCGCTCAAAGAAGGCGAAGCAGAAATAAAAGAAGAAATCAATCTAAAATTCAAAACGCCGGATGAAAATATTTTGCCACAGACTTTGGCGGCTGCCGCCGGCCAGCAAATGGTCGCGCAAGAATTGCAAAACGCTCAAAATATTCAAGACGCCGAACAAGCCGATGAATTGGACAACCAACCAGAAGCCCAAGAAGATCAAAAAGCCGGCTTGGATGATGACATAGCGAAAGCCGATAATGAAGGCAAACTTAGCGATGAAGATAAAAAAATAGCTGATCAAGCTCATAAAGACGCGACTGAACGAGCCAAAAAAGATGGACGCCAAGGACCAATGAATTATGATGATTTTAACAAACAAGCGCGCCAATCGCCCGTCAATGAACCGCAAGATGAAAAAGAAAAACCAAAAGACGAAAAAAATGAAGATGAAGCTGATGGTGACGCTGGTGATGAAGCCGGTGATGACGCTGGTGACGCTGATGGTGGAGCTGGTGATGAAGCCGGTGGTGAAAATGAAGAAGGTGAAACTCCAGTTCCATTAAACAATCAACCAAAAGCAACCGACGAACCAACCAAAGAAAAAGCTCCCAACGAACAACCTTCATCCGAACCGACCGATACAACTCCAAACGAAGAAAAAAAACCAAATCAAGAAGAAGGACAAGACAATAAAGAAAAAAATGGCGAACGTGAAAAAGATGAAGAAGAACCGGAAGAAGAACCAGAAGAAGACCAAGAACAAGCTGAAGATAAACCAGACGGCCAAAAAGAACCAAGTGAAAAAGGAAAACAAGAAGAAGATAATGACGAAAACAAAGAAAAAGAAGAAGCTAAACCTTCTGAAGAAAAACCCGAAACGCCCAAACCAGAGGACAACGAACCGGACGCGGATAAAGAAGCTGAACAAAAAGAATTGGCTGATCAAGAAAAACAGCCGGCCTCGTCTGAAGAACAACCGTCAACAACCGCTGGCGGTCAAAGATCCGACCCAAACAAAACTGCCGGCGATATGGGAGAAGATAAAGCCAAAAAAAGAAAAGGCCTGAAAGAAGGCCTGGCTGACAAAGTTGAAGACGCCAAACAAGGCGCGACTGACGCCATCAATGCCAAAGCTCGTTCGGCCATGACCTTGGCTCATTTGCCCAAAATATTGTCGCTTAAACGACAAATCAACAAAAAAGAAAAAGAACTGCGCGAATTTAACAAAAAAAATGAAAAATTGCTTAAAGAAATAAAGAAAAAAAAGGACAAGCTTAAGAAAAAAAAGCGCCATTTGAGGACGCTCAAAACCATGCAATGGACGCATAGAATTTTAACCGGCTGTACTCTGGGAATACTAAGCATATTAACTTACGCGATAGAAAAAATGCTGGTATTTTTTTACGGTTCAATTGACAAACTAAAAGATGAAATAGAAAAATTGGAAGAAGAGATTAAAAAAAACAAAGATTTTGACAAATTAATGACTGAACAAAAAAAATTAGAAAGTGAAAAAAAAGAATTATACGGCCAGCTTTACAAAACGCAAAGCCTGATTCACAGAGAACAAAACCCAAGAAATGTCCGGTATTAAATTCCAATTAAACTTATAAATACTATTTATTTTTCAAACCTATGTTTGACAAAAAAAGAATTGCCTTAATCATTGGTCTGATTATTCTGGTGGTGGCTATCGCTTATGCCATTTACCATGTTTTTTTTCGGCCGGCCTCAGTATTTTTTCCGCCCTCTACCACGCCAATTGCCACCACTACCGGCGCTCTGCCTTCAGCCCAACAAAGACTGGCGTCCAGCACCGGCCAAGTAGCGGTCACTCCCGGCTCCTTGCCCACAGCCGCCAATGTTCAGACTGATGTTCCGGCCAGTTATTATACTCAAGCGCCGGTTACCAAATTAACCAGTGATTATTCCATCTACACCTCCGTCAACTCCAATAATGGCGCGGTCCGTTATCATGACGCTTTGGACGGCAAATTTTACCGCATTGATGCCAATGGCCAAATCAAAGAAATGGCGGATCAAGTTTTTTACAATGTCAACGAAGTCACTTGGGCCAAAAGCGCGGACAAAGCCGTGATAGAATATCCGGACAAAACCAAAATCTTATATAATTTTGAAACTAATAAGCAAATAAGCATTCCAAAACATTGGGAAGATTTTTCTTTTTCTTCTGATGCCAAAGAAGTGGCCGCCAAAAGCATTGGCATCGCGCCATCAAACCGCTTGTTGATTTCTTTTAATGACGACGGCACCGGTATTAAAACGATTGAACCCATGGGCAACAATGCCGATGCCGTTACCGTGGACTGGTCCCCTTCCCGTCAAGTAGTGGCTTTTTCTCAAACCGGCGATGCTATCGGAGCGGAACGAGAAGAAATTTTATTGGTCGGACTTAATGGTGAAAATTTTAAATCTTTGACTGTGGAAGGCCGAGGGTTTGAATCGCAATGGTCGCCCACCGGCAAGCGAATTATTTACAGCGTTTACAGCTCGCGCAGTTCTTACAAACCGGAACTTTGGATTTCTGATGCTTACGGCGACAACATCAATTCCAACCGCAATATGGTCAATGTTAATACTTGGCCGGACAAATGCGCTTTTGCCAGCGATGACGCTATTTATTGCGCCGTGCCCAATTCCCTGCCTGATGGGGCCGGCATGAACAAAACTTCAGCTGATTCAGCCGTAGACAGTCTTTACAAAATAGATCTGACCACCGGACTCAAAACTCCTTTGCCTTTGGACAGCAATTATACCATCAATAGTATTTCTTATGACGCCAAAAATCAAAAATTGTATTTCACGGATGCCAATCAAAACGGAATTTTTGAAGTTAATTTATAATTTTTAATTTATGAAGCATCACAAGCAATTATATTTGGCATTGACTGTTTTGATTGTTATTATTGGCTTTTTGCTCTACCAACAAGTCAAACAAGCCGGAGAAATTGTGGTCTCCGGTGAAAAAATTCCCATTCTTTCGCCCTATATGGTTGAAATCCCGATTGACCAAACTGACCCGATTTACGGCAACCCGGGCGCCAAGCTTACAGTGGTGGAATTTACCGATTTTAACTGCGCCAAATGCGCCCAAATACACAAATTGCTAATGGATTTTGTGGATAAAAACCCGCTCAAAATAAGACTGGTTTGGAAAGGAATTCCACGCGATTCTATTTTTGGTTCTGGCACCAAATTGGCGCACAAAGCTTCTTATTGCGCTGATGAGCAAAACAAATTCTGGCCTTATAGCCAAATCCTCATGCAGGACAAAAAAAATACGACCGAAGAAGGGCTCAAACAAGTAGCGCTTGGACTAAGTCTGGACGCTAACAAGTGGACACTGTGCCGTAATGCCATTACCGCGATTGATCCGACTGCCAGTAGCACTTTGTTTGTCAATTATTATCGGCTCAATAATTCTCTACCGGCCGTGTTCATCAACAACCGATTGGTTAATTTGGAAGATGAAGGCATAAAATTGGATGAGATCTTGAAACAATTTATTGCCGGGGAGGAAAGTGTATGAAGAGAGTAAAAACCAAAATAATAATATTTTTATTATTATTTATAAGTATTTTTGGTTTATATTCAAATGCCCAAGCTACTTCTTGCATTGGTTGGGATAACACATTTAAAACACTAAAATGTTATCCAACTGGCGATGAACACTGTAAAAATCCAAACAATGTAAACGACCCAATCAACGGTGAAGGATGGAAATTGTTAGGACCATGGTTCGGCATTAATGCTCACAATGAAACAGATTGCGCATATTTAAAAACATCAGCCGTTCACTTCTTTTGTCAAATGCCAGATTCTGGTAAATGCTACGCAAAATCATCTTTTATTTTAATCGGCTCAGCTTGTGATAAATATCCAACAGCAAAAATATTTAATTCATATTATGAATGTTGTTTAGATAAATCAACCTGTACAGCCGGTTCCCTAAATACAACTGAAAAACCACCAGAGTTTCAATGGGAGGTCTCTACTCCTACTATCAATATTCGCATCCCCGGTCTGACATTTGCTGATATTGAAAAAACAGTTAAAATGAACAGTTTCGGCAAATATTATGCTGAAATACCATGGATAGGACAATATTTCACTTCAATTTACTCATTTAGTTTATCAATCGTAAGTATAGTAGCCGTAGTTATGTTAATAGTCCAAGGCATGATTGTCATGACTTCGGCCGGCGGTGAGAGAAAAGCCGGCGCTTACAAAAAAATCTGGCAAGTATTAGTGGGCTTAGGAATAATGTGGGGTTCATATCTAATCCTATATAATATCAACCCGGCGCTGGTTAAATTTGAATCCTTAAAAGTTCAAATAATAAATCAAGAAGATTTGACTGATATTGACAAAGGTGATGATCCGGAAAAAACCGTGGCCGGCTGTAACAATAAAAAACCAATCACTGATACCACATATGATCTAACTTTCAAAAAAGTGGCTTCAATGTATAGTGGTATTGATTGGCGGCTACTCAAGGCTATCGCCTTTATGGAATCCGGATTGGACTCAAATTGTGTTAATAAAGTTGGTTTTACCGGACTTTTTCAATTTAAAGAATCAACTTGTCCAAAATCTCTTGGAACCAAATGCCAAAATCTAACAAACCCTGAATATAATACCCAAGCAGCCGCTATCATGTTGAAAAAAAATACTGATTTTATAAAAAAATTATGTCCCAAAGCTGACGAAAAAATGTTTTACACATTATTATATATGTCTCATAACAGCGGAACCGGCGCTGTGGCTTGTGCTACAAAAACAAAATGTTCAGTGCAAACAACACAAAACGGCAATCCTGAAGAAATAACCAGCAATGGTAGTTGCACTATGGAAGGTATAAAACAAGGTGTACAGGCTTTTTGGGTAAATCATTGGAAATACAAAGCCAAACTAGCGGGAGCTGATGCCGGCCGACCACTGCGAACCTATAATTATTCTGTTAAAACCGCTGATCAAATAATTTCCTTAATCAACAAACTGCCAAAATAATTTTTTTGTATTCCTCTCATGTCCAAACCACCCCTCCTTTTCACCTGTACCAAATGCGACGCCCAGTTTTCCAAATGGAACGGGCGTTGTTTGGAATGCGGACAATGGGGCACGGTCAAAAAAACCGAAATCTCCGGAGCCAAATTTGATCCCAAATCTTCAGCCGACACCGGCGATAAAACCGCCAAATACAAAAGCAAGGCGCCAACTTATGCTCCGCTTCAAACTGTCAGTCTAAATGAAATTACGGACCAAGACACGCCCCGCGCCAAAACCAAAATTGATGAACTGGACAGAGTGTTGGGCGGAGGCTTGGTGCCGGGCTCTCTTATTTTATTGGGCGGAGAACCGGGTATTGGCAAATCCACTCTAGCTTTGCAAATAGCCAATCTAATCCCCGACTCCCTATATATCTCCGGCGAAGAATCCAACCGCCAAATTAAATTGCGAGCTGACCGGCTAAAAATAAAATCAAATTCTCTCCGAATGGCCAATGCCCTAAACGTGGAAAACATCATCTCCACTCTGCAGAAATATCCCGACACGCCTCTAATGATAATTGATTCCATTCAAACTATAAAATCCGACGAAGCCGAAGGAGAAGCCGGCAGTATCGGACAAATCCGCGCCTGCACCGCCAAATTGATGACCACGGCCAAATCCGGCCAAACCGCTATTATCATAATCGGACAAGTAACCAAAGACGGTGCCATGGCCGGTCCCAAAGCCTTGGAACATATAGTAGACACTGTTTTATATCTTGAAGGCGATCGCTTCCACCAATTCCGTATTTTACGCGCTGTGAAAAATCGTTTTGGTTCAACCGATGAAAGCGGTATATTTACTATGGAAGAAAACGGCTTGCAAGCCGTGGCCAATCCGTCGTTGGCTTTTTTGGCCGGCCGTGAAGCCACAGCCAGCGGTTCAGCTATTACTTGCCTTATAGAAGGCACACGACCGATTTTATTGGAAATCCAAGCTTTAATTTCAAAAACAAATTTCGGTTATGCCCAGCGCCGAGCTTCCAGATTTGAACTCAATCGCTTGCAGATGCTGATTGCCGTCTTATCCAAGCGAACCGGCCTAAATTTGGATAATCATGATATTTTTCTCAACGTGGTCGGCGGTATTAACGCCAATGAGCCGGCCGCGGACATGGCTGTTATATTAGCGATTGCTTCAGCCGCGCGCGACAAAGCTTTGCCCCCAAATTTAGCCGTATTTGGAGAAATCGGACTAAACGGAGAAGTCCGAGCCGTGGCGCAAACAAAAAAACGATTGCAAGAAGCTAAAAAACTTGGTTTTGAGTATGTGGCCATCCCAGCCATGAGTATCAATGACAAAATCACCGGCCTCAAAATCGCGCCCGTTAAAAATGTGCGCGAACTGGTGGAGAAAATGATGCATTAACGTTATGACGAGATGAAGCTAGAGCCGATACCAAAGCGGAGCGAATATAATAAGAATAAATCTGAACCGGAAACAACAACTCTACCAAAGAACGCAGTGTCTTGGTTTTAAATAAACGATCAATAAAGTATCTTTCATCATCTTGTTTTTTTATTTCTTCCCAATAAAACCCGCTTTTGCCGTCTGAAGACGGAGAAAAAACCTGAACCTCTTCTTCTACTTTATCCTTACCACCTCTTCCCCCGGAATAAACCACATTAAATTTGGCGAAGCGCAATTTATTCCCCTCGCCTCCCGCGCTTTTGCTGGCAAACCCTTGTCCGCTTCTGCTGGTCGGCGTGTAATTTGAAATTTTTATTTTACCGTTCCCTTTTATTATAAGCTCTTTAATAATTTGAATAATTTCCGATCTTTCTGTCATCATTTCCTTATCTTCTTCTTTAATTTCTGAATCTGAAAAAGATAAATAGCCACTATCAATCAATTTTTTTATTTCCTCATCAAATAACATTCTCTGCTCGCCTTCAGACGCCAAATTCACGGCGCGGCGATTTATGTCTTTGATTTCTTCCGGCAAACCAAGCGCTTTTTCCAAAAATTTTCTAAAAACCGATTCCATTCTTTTAGGGTCCGGCTTATTAACCCAAGCCAAAAATTCATTCTGCCCTTTGAATTTTCTTAAATTTATCTCTTTGCCGTTGGCTCCGTTTCCCGTCTCGTTGTCAAAAGGTTGTTCATCAACGATTTCATCAACCAATTCGCCTTTTTCATTAAAAATTTGTCTTAAAAACCTTATTTGATCAGGCATGGAAAAAATTTTTTGAAAAACCATTTCAATCGGACTGACGCTCTGTTCCTCAATTTTTTCATAATATTCCGCCACCGGCGTCAAAACCATGAGCAGACCCAATTGACGGCGGGCTTCAAAAACGGCCAAAAGCAAAGTTGAGCCATGAATTTTTTTCATTTCCTGGTAACGCCGGCTGGTTTTTTTCATGGGCAGGGCCATTTTAAGTAAATAATTCAAATCGCCCGCCTTGATGGAATTTAACTGCTCCAGCATCTCCGGCATAAAACCTCCGTGTATTTTTTTCTTAAGTCCTTCATGAATCAAATATGATAAAAATCTGTTTATTTCCACCAATCTTTTCGTTACTATGCCTTTTTGCTTCTCAAATCCGATTCCCTTGGGCGCCAAATTAAAAGTTCTTATAAAACGCTCTTCTATTTTTTTAGCTTTTTTATGATCATCCAAATCATCGCCGATTTGTTCAGCCAAGCTAACGAGTCGACGCGATTGTGGTTCTTCATCAACAACCGCGTTATTTTTGTTTTTTCTTTTTTTGGCTTTTTTTCCAGTTGGATTTATTAAAAATGTTTCCAATTTGCCGACAAAATTAGCCAGCTGTGGATTTTGTTTAGCCGGTTCCAGCACGCTGTCATCAAAAGAACGGGTTTCCAGCATAGTATATATAAAACGCAAAATCGATTCCGCTTGAGACCGTCCGGCATTTTCGCCCTTTAATTCCTCGGATAAATTACTGGTTTCAATCGCCCTTAACAGACTGCTTTTAATCTGCGCGGATGCTTGTTCCCAAGAACCGGCATCCGAACCAAATTTTTCTTTTATTTTTTCATCTATTTTTTTAAAAATATCCGTCCAAATACCATCAACCAGATGACGGGATCTCTTGATTTTTTGCTCCCCGCGCAAGCCCGTCAAATTATTATCATTTTCAAAATTCGCGCGCCATATTTTCATTTCATATTCAGACATTTGTTCATCCAAATCCAAATCTTGCCATAATTTTTCATTATCAATAATAAAATCCAACAAAACCTCGCGCCGTTTAAAAGATTGTTGTTGCTTGAGATATTCAAGCATTTTTATTTTAATATTCTGCGCCTGTCTTTGTTCATCGTCTCGCAGGCCTGTCTCCCAATCAGTCATCAAACTGCTTTGCAAAACATTTGGCTGGTCAGCTAAATCCGTTTTATCTTTCTTTTTTAATTTACCGGTTATCAATAAAAGTTCAAAATCAGTCAAAGGCAAATAATGAACTCTCGCCACTTTATCTTCTTTTGGGGTCAAAGGAAAGCCAATGTCGCCCGGCAATATTTTGCTGGCATAAAAATTCGCGTGATTGCTGGCGGTTTTATTGGGGATCTTATAATCCATTTCCCCCAACTTGACCGGTTCTTGAGTTAAACGCAGATGCGTTTCATAGAGCACTTCGCGCGCCACGGCTGTCTTTTGAGTTTCACCCGGCTCAACTTTTCCTCCCACCGGCATTATTTGTCCGGGGTTATGCGCGTCTTTGCTTTTCTCAATCATAACTGCTTCTACCAAATCAATATTGGCCAAATCTTCCAAATTTGATTCTCTTATTTGTTTTTCCAAAGTTTCCGAACGCGCTGAACGCGTCAGCAATATCCTGACTGTCTCATTGCGTTGTTCTGTTTCTTTGGACGCGGCCATGTCCGCGCCCGAATCAGGACCGCCCATCATATTTTCTCTTCTTGACATGTTATTTTTATTCTAAATGCGCTGTCTCCTTGAAGCGCTTAAATTTATTAAAAATCCCCTTATATCGTTCAGGCGCAGCCATAATTTCTTGAGCCGCCTGCCTCGCTTTCTTGATTATATCATAATCCGTCAACCTCGCCAAACGCAAATCTTTTAACCCGCTTTGGGCCGTGCCATAGACCTCGCCCGGCCCGCGATTTTCCAAATCTTTTTCCGCCAGCTTAAAACCATTGTTATTTTTTTCAAAAAATTTCAGCCGATTCATGGCCTTGGGCGATTCATTTTCCATAAACAAAAAACAATACGACTGATGCGTGGAACGCCCCACTCGTCCGCGAAATTGATGCAATTGCGCCAGCCCAAAACGCTCGGCCCCTTCAATCATCATCACGCTGGCATTGGGCATGTCAAGGCCGACTTCTATGACCGAAGTGGAAACTAAAATATCTATTTTCTGATCCCGAAAACTTTTCAAAACCGCGTTTTTTTGCTCCGCCGGCATTTTGCCATGCAAAAAATCCACGCTTAAATCAACAAATATTTCCGTTGATAATTTTTTGTATTCCGCCATAACTGATTTTTTTTCACTAATCCCGATAATCGCGCCGGTTTCTTTTTCTTCTATCAAAGGACAAACCACAAAAACTTGCCGGCCTTTTTTAATCTGTCCGCGAATAAAATCATAAGCTTTGAAACGGTTAATGGGCTCCACCAAACGAGTCAAGATAGCTCGTCGTCCCGCCGGCAGTTCGCTAATAAGCGAAATATCCAAATCGCCATAAAGCAACAGCGCCAAAGAGCGAGGAATAGGCGTGGCCGTCATGGATAAAAAATGAACATTACGGCCTTTTAATTTAATGGCTTTTCTCTGTTCTACGCCAAAACGATGCTGTTCATCCACCACCACCAAGCCTAATTGTTTAAATTTGATATTTTCCGACAACAAAGCGTGCGTGCCCACGGCGATATCAATTTGTCCGCCAGCCAAATTATCTTCAAAATATTTTCTTTTTTTATGTTTAGAAGAAGCTGATAATTTTTGATCATTGATCAAGGCCTGCGATTGGGTCAAAAGACCGATGGACATCTTGTCGCCCAATATTTTTCGCAAAGTTTGATAGTGCTGGATGGCCAATATTTCGGTTGGCGCCATCAAGGCTGATTGGCAATGATTGAGACCGGCGTTAAACATGGCCAAACCGGCCACCACGGTTTTGCCTGAACCCACATCACCGGACAAAAGCCGATTCATGGGTTTTACGCCACCGATATTTTGCAAAATTTCCCAAGCGGAAATTTTTTGCGTTTTGGTCAGAATAAAAGGCAGGCTGTCTACAAATTCCTTAATTTGTTTTTCTTGAAAAACCAATTCAGGCGCTCGCTCTTCAGATCGTCCGGCGCGCGCCATCTCCGCTTTTAACTGCAATAAAAAAAGTTCATCAAATTTAAGACGCGCCACGCTTTGATTTAAATCATCTTCATTTTCCGGAAAATGAATCATGCCCAAAGCCTCGGACAAAGGAATCAAATTAAACCGCTTTAAAAAATCAGCCGGCAACCATTCTTCAGTCTGATTGGCTAAACCAATCACTTGGCTTACCAAAAAACGAATCTGTTTTTGCGTCAATCCGCTGGTCAGCGGATACATGGGCGCGAGCCGGCCGGTATGGGTATTTTTGCCGGTGGCTTTTTCATAAACCGGACCGGCCATTTGCGCTCCCATCATATCTTCTTTGATTTTTCCGGACAAAAATATTTCTTCTCCTTGACGCAAATTTTTGGCAATAAAAGGCTGACCAAACCAAACCACTCTAACTGTCCCGCTCTCATCCGTCACCAGCGCTTCAGTGATTATTTTACGCTTGCGCCAACTGCGCTTGTTGGCAATCAATTCTATTTTGCCTTTGATGGTGGCGGTTTGACCGTCTTTGAGATCAGAAATTTTTACGAATAACCGATAGTCTTCATAACGAAAAGGAAAATAGTAGAGCAAATCATTGGCATTATTGATACCCAGCTTTTGCAAGCGTTTGGCCGTGGTCTGACCGACCGAAGTTAATTTTTCTATTTTAGTGCTGAAATCCATAATGATTGGATTATACCACAAAAACGAGCTTTAACTAAAATTATGTATGTTTATTGACAAAACCAATATAATCGTATATAATCAAATATAGTTAATATGTGATATAAAAATATGTCTAAATTTAGAAAAAGATTGTCATTTTCGCCAGAAATGACTCACAGAATCTATGGCCTAATTTCGCAAATTGACGAATTAAAGGGCCAATGGAAAATGGGGGCGAATTTGTCGCCTCAAACTTTGGGTATGTTGAAAAGATCAGTGATTGTTACTTCTTCGGGCGCGTCCACTCGTATTGAAGGCGCGCAGCTGACTGATGAACAAGTTGCTAAATTACTGAAAGGATTAAAAATTAAAAAATTAATTACCCGCGATGAACAAGAAGTGGCCGGCTATGCCGAACTTTTAACTAATATTTTTGACTCATACCAAAAATTGGAATTATCTGAAAGCACTGTCAAACATTTTCATAGTGAATTATTGAAATATTCAGAAAAAGACACTCGACATCGCGGTGAATATAAATTTGGCAGTAACCGAGTGGAAGCCAGAGATGAGAGTGGCAATCCGGTCGGTGTTTTGTTTGATCCTACCCCACCGCATTTGGTTGGTAAAGAGATGAACGAATTATTAGAAACCGCAATAGACCTCTTGAATAAAAAAGAAATTCACCCGCTAATCATTATTGGTAATTTTATCTTTGAATTTTTATCCATTCATCCATTCCAAGATGGCAATGGTCGTACTTCGCGCGTTCTAACCAACTTATTACTGCTCAAAAGCGGTTATGAATATATGCCGTATGTGTCGCATGAGAAATTAGTTGAAGATAATAAAAACGAATATTATATCGCTCTAAATAAATCTCAAAAAACATGGAAAACTGAACATGAGAATATCAGCCCGTGGTTATTGTTTTTCTTAAATATCTTATTGAAACAAACGCAAATAGCTATTGGTTTGTTATCCAAAGAATCCATAGAACACTTGTTGTCCGAAAAACAATTAGCCGTGTGGAATTATATGAACGAACACGAAATTATTACCCCAAAAAATTTACGGAATGATCTTAAAATTGTCGGACCAACGGTTGCGCAAATATTAAATAAATTATTGGAAATGAAGAAAATAGAACGAATCGGAAAGGGGCGGGCGACGAGGTATAAAGTGGTAAAGTGATGCCACAAAAAACCTTGGGCGACCTTACACGCCACCAAACGAATTTTTATTGAAAATCCGAAAAGTTTTTTTCTGGTGCTCTCGGCAGGAATCGAACCTGCATCGCAAGATCCGCAATCTTGCGTCCTATCCATTGAACGACGAGAGCGACAATGCCATTGGCGATAGCATTATAGCATAAAAAATAAAAAAAACAAGGCTTTGACGCAATCAAAGTCTTGTCTGAATTTTATTCTAATTTGCCCTTAATTAAGGGCTGACTGCGGACTTAGCCTCAATATAGGCGAAAAACCCGCGCCAGTTTGTCGCTCAAAGGCTCTTCTTCCTCTTCCATATTTTCTTCTAAAAACTGATTCAAATACTCGCGGATTGGCTGTGGATCCACATCCAACAAAGGAATATGAAGACGATGAGCAAAGGCGCGATTAAAGCCCAGATACAGAGTCTTGACTTCAGGCGGATTGTAAATCAACCAAAAATCTTTTATTTCACTAAAGCGATAAAATTTGTCGCCGATCATAATGCCGGTTTGGGTAATGGAAAAATCAATCTCCAAAGGATCTTGCTTGGTATGCAACCACATAATTATACCAAACAAAACAATCAATAAAACAAATAAATAATTTTGGCTCCACAAACCAAAAAAGACCAATAATCCAGCTAATACCAACATCACAATCAGCCAGCGCTGATCACGATCAACTTTTTCATATTCTCTTATCTTCCAGTTGAATTTAATCTCTCCGACTGTGGCCTTTTCTTTTTGTAAATTTACTGGCATATTTTATAATTAAGTGGACTCAAGAGGGCTCGAACCTCTGACCTTACGGATGTGAACCGTACGCTCTAACCAGCTGAGCTATGAGTCCGCCCGGCGGACTTCGCGCCCCCATCGCGAGCATTTTAATGATAACATATTTTTGCGCTAAATTCAAATCCGCTCATTTGTAAATCAAGCCCATTTATGATATTATTACCGCATTATGAACAAGTATGATATCAACATGCTTCGTCCGCGCCGAACGCATGGTTGGCAGGATGTTAAGGAAGAAAAACCAAAAGCCAAAAAAAATCCGGCTTTAGTTTTTTTTATACCGGTTTTAATAATTGTTTTACTTTTTGGCTCTTGCTCTTTGGCCAAAAAATACACGCTGAATCGCTGGTCGCAAAATCCGTCTGACTATGACAACCAAACACTCAAGCCCAAAAGCGGTCTTTTTGGCACTATCAAAAATTGGATCCTTAGTCCGGACAATGTTTTGGAAGGCCAAAACAGCGATCGCATCAATATTTTGCTTTTGGGCATAGGAGGCGAAGGACATGACGGCGGATATTTGAGCGACACCAATATTATTTTATCCGTCAAACCCAGCACCAATGAAGTGGCTATGATTTCCGTGCCCCGCGATTTATCCGCCAATATCAAAGGCTATGGCTGGATGAAAATAAATTTCGCTCATGCTTACGGTGAAATGAACAACCCCGGGCAGGGCGGTGAATTCGCTTTGCAGACTTTTCAAGACACGCTCGGAATAAAAATACCATATTACGCCACGGTTGATTTTACAGCTTTCCAAGAAATCATTGACGCCTTGGGCGGAGTGGATATTGACGTGCCCAGAACTTTTACTGATTATTCTTATCCGGATAATAATTACGGCTATCAAACCGTAACTTTTACCCAAGGCAAAGAAACCATGAACGGCGCGCGCGCTTTAATATATGCTCGCTCTAGGCACGGCAACAATGGCGAAGGTTCGGATTTTGCCCGCGCTCGGCGCCAACAAATAGTCATCGCGGCCGTCAAAAACAAGCTTATGTCAGCCGGCACTTTGCTCAACCCGATTGTCATCAAAAAAATTATTGATTCCGTGGCTGATAATACTTCCACCAATCTTGATTTTGGACAAATCATGTTCTTGGCGTCATTGGCCAAAAAAGTGGATGACAATAATATTAAAACATTGGTGCTGGACAATGCCAACAGCGGATTTTTGCGCACGGTCATTGGCTATGAAGGCGCTTACCTGCTTACTCCGGCCAGCGGTGATTTTAAGGAAATTCAAAACGCCATTGGCACTATTTTTTCCGCCACTACCACGCCTTCGCTTTATAGCACCGTTAAAAATCTAGCTTCTTTACCGGCCGCGCCAAATATTAATATTGAAATTCAAAATGGCACTTGGGAATCAGGTCTGGCCGCCAAATACAGACGCTCTATGGAAGACAGCGGATTCATAATTTATACTATCGGTAATTCTAATCTTAGACCGATTGCCAGCAGTTCCATATATATTATCAACAAAAAAGTGCCCGCCGGCTTTATTGATACAGTCACCAGAGAAACAAATATGGCCATAACTAACGGCCTGCCTTATTGGATGGGTTTTGCCAGCTCCAGTTTAATTCAAACCGATTTAACCGCCAGCACGACCTTGACCACCAGCACGTTCAACTCTACTGATACTTCCACCCCCGCCAGCCAAGCCTTGAATTATGATCCTAATACTGATATTTTAATAATACTGGGCGAAGACCAGCTAACTACTAATGAATAATATGGCTACTCCTGCCAAAATTATAGACCAAAACCTGCCTACTGTGGCTATTGTCGGCCGAACAAATGTGGGCAAATCAACTCTGTTCAACCGTTTAACCGAACAAAGCGCGGCTTTGGTTTCGCCAATCGCCGGCACCACCCGCACGCGCAATATCGGCGTGGTCAGTTGGCGAGGTAAAAATTTTAGTCTGATTGACAGTGGCGGACTCAACTTTACGACAGATGATTTATTTGCCGAAGAAATTATGAAGCAAACGCAAACAGCCATCAGCCAAGCGGATTTAATAATCTTTTTGATTGATATCAAATCCGGAGTTCTACCCCAAGAAAAACAATTAGCCAAACAATTGCGCCCTTATTCTGATCGAGTCATGTTAATAGCCAACAAAGCTGACAGCGAAAAATTAATGGCCTATACCGGCGAACAAGAAATTATGGCGCTCGGCTTTGGCCAGCCCATGGCTGTTTCCGCGGCCAGCGGAGCCAATTTGGGTGATATGTTGGATATTATCCTCAAACGTTTGGGCAAATTACCCAAACGGCCAAAAAAACTCAAAGCTCTTCGACCAATCAAAGTGGCTCTTATCGGCCGGCCAAATGTGGGTAAATCCAGTCTCTTCAATTCTTTAATCGGCAGTGATGACGTCATTGTCAGTCCCATCGCCCACACCACGCGCGAACCTTATGACACCTTGATGCGGTATAATAAACAACCGATACTTTTTATAGATACCGCCGGCATCAGACGCAAAACCAAAGTGAACCGAGGATTGGAATTGATTGGCATCAAAAAAAGCCTGCAATGCGTTGATAAATCAGATATCGTTCTTTTGGTTTTGGACGCTTCAGACAGTATTGCCAGTCAAGACAAACAATTAGGCGGACTTCTGCGCGAACACACTCGTTCGGTAATTATTATTGTCAATAAGTGGGATCTGGCCGAAGCCAATGATGATCATTTTCGCAATCAAGTCAGAGATATGATCTACAAAGCTTTTCCTCATCTTGATTTTTGTCCCATAATTTTTACCAGCGCCAAAACTAACTATCGCACTCATCAGATATTTCCGGCCATCATCCAGGCTTGGCAAGCGCGCCAGACAATCATCACGGAAAATGCCTTATCCAAATTTATGCAAAAAGTCACTCGCGACCATCGTCCCGCCAAAGACAAAGGCACCAAACATCCGCAGATATTGGGCTTTCATCAGATCAACTGCGCTCCGCCAATCTTTGAATTGGTCGTTAAAGCCAATACTTCGCTTCATTCTTCTTATCTTAATTACATAGCCAATCGCTTGCGCGACAAATTTAATTTTTTCGCCGCGCCCATTGTCATCAAGATTAAAAAAATGAAAAAGTAATTTCCGCTGATTTAATCCAACCAATATGGAAAAAAAATCCAACGCCGGCCAAGAATCACAGCCACAGGTTGAACCATGGGCTGATTTATTGTCAAAAATGGATAAACGCGCGGTTGTTTATTATTGGCAACAATTTTTAAAAACCTGCGCCTTGCCGGGCTGGACGGATGAAGAAAGAAAAAATGCTTTAATAAGTGATTTGCTCAAACACGCCAGATATGGCGCGCGAACTAAGCCAAAAAATTTGACCTTGGACGATAAAACAAACATAGCAGAAGATTACGAGGATTTGCTTGATTTTCTTTTAGAAAAAAAACAACCGTCAGAAACACGCAATCCAACTTATTTTCAACTTATTAATCAAAAAAAACCTGAACTAAGTGAAATTATGGAAGAAAAAAGAAATAAACTTTTTGAAGAATTGGCGCAAGTTGAATCCTATTTGTCGTTTCTTAATGAAATTTCTAATAACATGGACATTAATCCAAAACATCAACAAAGTTTAGATCAATTAAACAAACGATATCAAAATTTAAATAACACCGCTAAATATTTTAGAATAATAAGAACAGCTGTTGTCATTTTAAATAAAGACTTATTGGAAAAAACTCTGGAAGAAACAAAAAATTTGCAAAAAGAGGTCAAAAATTTCGCCCAAATAATAAACGTGTCTTTAAATTAATTTTTTATGCGTCTAATCGTGGGCTTGGGCAATCCGGACAAAAAATATCAAAACACCCGCCACAATGCCGGCTGGTTGGTTTTGGATGAATTGGCCAAAATACATCAAACTGAATTCAAACCAACCAAAAAATTTAACGCTTTGACTTGTGAATTAAAAATCAATTCACAATCGGTTTTATTGCTCAAACCCCTCACCTATATGAACAATTCCGGCGCCAGCGTCCAAACAGCGCTTGATTATTATGGTCTTAAAACCGACCAAATAATGATTATCCATGACGACAAAGATATTGAACTGGGAAAAATTAAATTCCAAGCCAACCGTTCCAGCGCCGGACACAATGGCGTTCAATCAATCATTGACTATTTAAAAACAAAAGACTTCAAACGCGTCCGCGTCGGCGTGGCTAGCGAACAAATCAACAAAGTGGCTGATACCGCCAAATTCGTGCTGGCCAAATTCAATCGAGCGGAAAAACCAATCATCAAACAGGCTGTCCAACAGGCTGTTAAAACTATTGAAGAATGGCTGGCGATCTAATTTGACATTAAAGCTTTGATGGTTTATTTTAGATTTAAAGATATTTGAGCAGAACCGTACAATAATCAAAACAATATGACCAAGGAGGGACAGTTAAAAACTGTTTGTTTAGGAGACAAAAACTATCCAGCGCTTTTAAAGCAAATTTTTGACCCGCCCCAAAAAATATATTACCGAGGCAATCTAAAAATCTGCGGCCAACCGTGTTTGGCAGTGGTCGGCTCCAGAAAATTTACCGCTTATGGCCAATCAGTCTGCGAAAAAATCATTGCCGAACTGAATAATACAGCGGTGATAATAAGCGGACTGGCTTATGGCATAGACGCCATCGCTCATCGCAGTGCGCTGGAACAAGGCGGACTGACCATCGCTGTTTTAGGCTCTGGCGTTGATCAATCAACTATTTATCCGGCCGGCCATCGCCATTTGGCTGAAAAAATAATTCAACATGGCGGATTGATAATGTCTGAATATCCCGCCGGATTTGCCCCCACCAAATATTCATTCCCCAAACGCAATCGCGTTATTGCCGGCCTAAGCCAAGCCACGCTGATTATAGAGGCGGCGCGCAAATCAGGCGCTTTAATCACGGCTGACTGCGCCTTGGATTACAACCGCGAAGTCATGGCCATTCCTCATCCCATAAATTCTCCCACCGGACACGGCGCCAATGAATTGATCAAAAAAGGCGCCCATCTAATTACCAACTCTTATGACATAATAAATATTCTCAAGCTTGAACCAGCGCCAAAACGCGCCGTTTCACTTAGACGGACAACCGCAACCGACAAAATTGAACTTTGTCTGTCCGCTCTTTTGGCCAAAGGCCAGCTCAACACTGACCAAATCATCAGGCAATCCGGTTTTAGCGCTTCTGATGTTCTGACTATGCTGACCATGATGGAAATCAACGGACGGATCAAAAAAACAAATGATTCAACCTATTTTTTAAATCATTAAATCTGCAATAAATATGCTTAAAGAAAAAAACAAAAAAAAGCTTTTTATTATCGCTTTTTGCTTGCTCGGTTTTTTGGCCATGCAAATTAAATTTACCAAAATAATCGGTTCCGATGTCAATTTCAGCTTGTTTGATTTTTACGGACCCATTGTCAGCGCCTTTATCGGCTCAATTTGGGGCATGATTGCGGTTATGGCCATGCAATTGATAAATTGGGCTTGGCATGGATTTGCCGTAGATGCCGGCGCTATTATCAGATTCTTTCCAATGCTTTTGGCTGTTTTGTATTTTGCCAAAAAATCAAAACTGATCTTGGCTGTGCCGATCATAGCCATGATTGCTTTTTGGATTCATCCTCAAGGCCGAGGCGCTTGGTATTACGCCCTTTATTGGCTCATTCCTCTAGTCATGTATTTTTGGCGCGATAAAACAGTTTTAGCCCGCGCCTTGGGCGCGACTTTTACAGCTCATTGCGTCGGCAGTGTGTTGTGGCTATGGATTTTTAATTTAAAAACCGCTGTTTGGATTAGTCTGATTCCAGTTGTTTGGAAAGAACGCGGACTAATGGCTGTCGGCATTACTTTGACTTTTATCGCTTTTAATTATTTGCTAAGTTTGGTTGACCGCAAAATCAGTTTAGCCAATATCATTAAACTAAACCCCAAATATTCAGCCAAAAAAGTTTAAACGCGCCCTGGGCTAAAAAATATGAACTTCACTCAAGCTTACAATTATTTGTTATCGCTGGGAAATATTGTCCGTCAAGAATATCTGACTGATTCCAGCCATTGCGAATTATACCTCAAACGCTTGCGATTTTTTCTGAATCTGCTCGGCCATCCGGAAAAACAAATTCCCCGCTATATTCATGTCGCCGGCACTTCGGGCAAAGGCTCGGTTTGTTTGATGTTGTCTTCAATTTTAAAACAGACCGGCCAAAAAGTCGGCGTCATCACTTCACCCCACCCCTCAACCATTACTGAACGCTGGGAAATTAACGGCCGGCCCATCAGCCAAAAAAAATTTATCGCCCTAATAGAATTTATCAAACCCAAACTGGATGAATATTCGCGAACCTCGCCGTATGACTTGCCTTCTTTCTTTGAAATCACTACCGCCTTGGGCTTGCTGTATTTTGCTCAAGAAAAAATTGACTGGGCGATAGTTGAAGTTGGTTTGGGCGGACGGTTTGATTCCACCAATGTCATCCCCAACCGAGATATTTGCCTTATTACCAATATCGGCCTTGACCATCAAAATATAATCGGACCGACAAAAAAAGATATTGCCTACGAAAAAGCCGGCATTATCAAACGCGATTGCGCCGTTTTGACTATGGAAAAAAATCCGGCTATTTTAAAAATTTTTCAAAAAGAATGCGCTCAACAAAAAAGCCAAAAACTGCGTGTCATCAAATATGATGAAAAAGAATTTAAGATAATGAATCACGAAATAAATAAAATCTGTTTTAAATACAAAAACCAGTCATATTTCCTGCCGGTATCAGGAGCGCATCAAATCAAAAACGCGATTTTGGCGATTGAGGCCTCCAATCAATTAAAAATCGCCCGCCAAACGATCCGACAAGGATTAAAAAAAATAAAGTTGCCCTTGCGCCTGCAAACTGTCTCGCGCCGTCCGCTCATAATCTTGGATGGCGCTCATAATCCGGATAAAATGAAAACCACGATTCAAGCCATTAAAGAAATAAAATACTTAAAAAATCAGCCAATTCATCTCATCGTTGGCTTTTCCGCTGACAAAAACTGGCTAAAAATGGCCAAACAATTGGCCGGCCTTAATTTGGCCTCAATCGCCTGTACTCGCTTTACCAATAATATTTTCCGCAAAACCGCCAACCCGCCAGCAATCACCCGACAATTTAAAAAATTATCACCCAAGACAAAAATAGAAATGTTTTTGGATCCGGCGCAAGCGCTCAAATGGTCCAAACGGCAAAATAAAAAAAACCATGGCTTAATTTTAACGACTGGTTCGTTTTTTTTAAGCGGAGAAATTAAACTGCTTTTATCCTGATTTTTTTTCTTTGACAATTATGTGTTTGACAGTTTCGCCAATCTCATATAATATAGCGGACATAAATAAATTATGAAAACTCTAGTAATCGTAGAATCCCCTACCAAAGCCAAAACTATTTCCAAATTTTTGGGCAAAGATTTTATTGTTAAATCTTCTTTTGGCCATATCCGAGATTTGCCCAAAAGCAAGCTGGGCGTGGATGTGGCTAATAATTTTGAACCTCAATATATCAACAGCCGAGATAAATTAAAAACAATCAAAGAGCTCAAAGATTCCGCCAAAAAAACCGGCAACATACTGTTTGCTACTGATGAGGACCGCGAAGGCGAAGCCATTTCTTGGCATTTGGCTCATATTTTAGGCGTCAAACCAAACAAAGCTCAACGCATTGTATTTCATGAAATCACCCAGCACGCCATTGAAGAAGCCCTTAAAAATCCTCGGCCGTTAGATTTGAAACTATTTGACGCTCAACAAGCTCGGCGGGTTTTGGATCGATTGGTTGGTTACAAACTCTCACCCTTTTTATGGAAAAAAGTCGCTCGCGGATTATCAGCCGGACGAGTGCAATCAGTGGCGGTGCGCCTAGTGGTGGAACGCGAACGAGAAATACAAAAATTCGTCCCCCAAGAATACTGGACCGTGTCAGGTCAATTTTATGACGCGCGCTCAAATTCAAACGATACTGACAATCTTATTGAGGCCAAGCTATTTTCAATCCAAGACAAAAAACTGGCCAAAATGGATTTGAAAGACAAAAAACAAATTGATGAAATATTAAAAGATTTAGATCAGGCCAAATACAATATCGGCAATGTTGACCAAAAGAAAAAAACACGCAGTCCTTTGCCTCCTTTTATCACTTCCACTTTACAGCAAGAGGCCAACAATCGTTTGGGCTTTAGCGCCAAACAAACTATGCGTCTGGCGCAACAATTATACGAAGGCATTGACGTAATTGGCCATGGGTCAGTCGGTTTGATTACTTATATGCGCACTGATTCGCTTAATTTGTCAGTCAAGTTTTTAACTGAAGCGCAAGATTATATAAACAAAGAATTTGGACAAAAATATTCCATAGACAAACCGCGCGTCTTTAAGAAAAAAAGCAAAAACGCCCAAGAAGCGCACGAAGCTATCCGTCCATCGCAGGTTGAATTCACACCCGATTCCATCAAATCCAGTTTGGATTCGCGCCAATTTAAGCTTTATGATTTGATCTGGCGTCGAGCGGTTAGCTCACAGATGGCCTCAGCCCAAATCAATGCCGTTAACATTGATATTGCCAGCCACAACCAATATATTTTTCGCGCTAGTGGACAAACCATTGCTTTTGACGGCTTTTTAAAATTATATCCTGAAAAAAGCAAAGAAAATATTTTGCCGAATGTAAAAGAAGGACAAGAAATGAAATCGCTTGAATTAAAGCCGGAACAACATTATACTGAACCGCCGGCTCGATATTCAGACGCCACTTTAGTCAAAACCATGGAAGAAAACGGCATTGGCCGGCCATCCACTTACGCGCCAACCATTCATACTATTGAAGCGCGCAACTACGTGGAGCGTGATGAAAACAAACGGCTTAAACCAACTGACATTGCTTTTATAGTTAATGACTTGTTGGTGGAACATTTTGATAAAGTGGTGGATTATCAATTCACCGCTGATATGGAAGGATATTTGGATGATATTGCCGAGGGCAAACGCCAGTGGCAAAATGTTATCAAAGAATTTTATGATCCTTTCGCGCGAAATCTGACTGTTAAAGACAAAGAATTAAATAAAAAAGAATTAACTGAAGAAAAAACCAATGAGATTTGCGAGAAGTGTTCCAGCCCGATGATAATCAAAATGGGGCGATTCGGCAAATTTTTGGCTTGCTCCAATTATCCGGAATGCAAAAACACCAAAAATATTATTTCCAATGAAAAGGGCCAAGAAGTGATTGAAGAACCGATTTTAAGTGATGAAAAATGCGCCAAATGCGGTAGCCCAATGGCGCAAAAAACCGGACGCTTTGGCGCTTTTCTGGGCTGTTCCAATTATCCTAAATGTAAAAACATAGTGAATATTGAAAAAAGCACCAATGTAAAATGTCCACAATGTCAAAAAGGAGATATTGTTGAAAAAAGAAGCCGGCGCGGAAAAATCTTTTATGCCTGTAATCAATACCCGGACTGTAAATTCGCTCTTTGGAGCAAGCCGACCGGCGCCAAATGCCCGCAATGCTCCAGCTTGCTTGTGTATGGACCAAAAGACACCCTCAAATGCAGCCACAAAGAATGTCAATATACTCAAGAAGCCTGAATATATCGCTAAACAACTCCCCCAAGACCCGATTTAATCCGCGGGTCTTTTTTAAAACAAATACAGTCTTATTGCTTAAAATAAATCATTCAGATATAATACCCAATATATATGTTTGAAGAAATCAAGCTGAATTTAAATCCTCATTGTCGCGATCTACTGCGGCAAGTCAAAAAATACTGCCACCAAGATGATGTTGAGCTGGTTAGTTTGGCATATGATTTCGCGGAAAAAGCCCACAGCGGACAAATGAGAAAAAGCGGACAACCATACATTATCCATCCGCTGGCGTCAGCTTTAATGCTGGCGCAAATGAAGCTGGATGTGAATATTATTATCGCCACTCTGCTTCACGATGTGCCTGAAGACACGCCTGTCACTTTGGAAGAAATTGAAAAAAATTTCGGCAAAGACATCACTTCCATGGTCAAAGGCGTTACTAAATTGGGCCATCTCAAATACCGAGGCGTGGAAAGATATATTGAAAATCTGCGCAAAATGTTTGTGGCCATGGCTGAAGACATACGCATTATGATCATCAAATTTGCCGACCGCATTAACAATCTGGCCACGCTTGAATCCTTGCCACCCAAAAAAAGATACCGCATAGCTTTGGAAAGTTTGGAAATATACGCTCCAATCGCCAACCGGCTGGGCATTGGCGAATTTAAACAAATGTTGGAGGACTTGTCTTTTCCTCACATCCACCCGAAAGAATACGCGCGCGTAAAAAAAATTCGGGATGATTATTTAGCCGGCAAAACCGAATATTTGGCAAAAATAATAAGTTTAATAAAAAATGAAATTAAAAAAGCCGACATAAATTGTGAAGATGTCCATGGCCGAGAAAAAACTCTTTACAGCTTATACAAAAAAATACTGCGCAAAAGCTGGGATGATGTCAGCCAGATTTATGATATTGTGGCTCTGCGCGTTATAGTTCATTCCATTGAAGATTGCTATGCCAGTTTGGGTATAATTCATAAAATGTGGAAACCGCTCAAAGGCCGAATCAAAGATTATATCTCTTTGCCCAAACCCAACGGCTACCAATCCATCCACACGACGGTTTTTTGCGAAGAGGGCCATGTGGTGGAATTTCAAATTAGAAATGAAAAAATGCATAAAGAAGCTGAATACGGCGTGGCCGCTCATTGGAATTATGATGAACGAGGAATGCGCTTGCCCAACAAAGATATATATTGGGCCCAAGAACTGGCTGAAGTGCAAAAAAATGTTTTTAACAAGTTGTCTGATTTGGACGACTTAAAGGTGGATTTTTTTAAAAACCGCATTTTTGTCTTTACTCCTCAAGGCGATGTTATTGACCTGCCGGAAGATTCCACTCCGATTGATTTCGCTTATCATATTCATACCGATGTTGGCCACCATTGCAATGGCGTCAAAATCAATGACCAGATGGTTAGTTTGGATTCACCTCTTTACAGCGGTGATGTGGTGGAAATTATTTTAGATAAAAACCGCAAAGGTCCCAGTCCGGACTGGCTCAAATTCTCCAAAACACAAGTAGCCAAGAGTCGGATTAAAGCCAAAATTAAAGACAACAAAAGCCATTGGCTGATTGACCGGATAATTCCCAAGAAAAATTAAGCTTAGTATTTTTTGGATAAATAGACAACAAAAAATTCTAACCCCGCAATTTATCCGCCAAGCGCGTCAATTCTTCTTCGCTATAATAATCAATCACCACTCTTCCCCGCCCTTTTTGGCTTTCAGTAATTTTAATTTTGGTGCCCAGACTAGAACGAAGTTCGTCTTCCAAATAAACAATATTGGGATTACGCGACGGGCCTTTTGATTTACTGCCAAAATTTTTCCGGCTAATCACTCTCTCCAAATCCGCGCTGGATATTTTTTGTCCCAACATGGAACGATACATTTCCAGTCTTTCACGGTCGGTTTTCAAACCCAGCAAAGTTTTGGCTTGCGTATGAGTGATTTTTTTATCCCTTAAAGCTTCTTTTACTTCTTCAGGCAAATCCAAAAGCCGAATCATATTGGCTATGGTTGGTCTGGCTTTGCCTACCTTGTCGGCTATTTCCTGTTGAGTAAGACCGAATTCATCCATTAATCTTTTGTAAGCAAAAGCTTCTTCCAAGGGATCCAAGTCTTCTCTTTGAATATTTTCAATCAATGATATTTCCAATTTTTTGACATCATCCACTTTTTTGACCAAGGCCGGTATTTGGCTTAATCCGGCCAACTGGCTGGCTCGCCAACGGCGTTCTCCGGAAATAATCTCATATCCGCCATCAATCAATTCACTAACTAATATGGGTTGTAAAACACCGTGTTCTTTAATTGAAGAAGCCAATTCATCCAATTCTTTGGCGCCAAAATAACGGCGCGGTTGTTTGGGATTGGGCCGAATAGAGCTTAATAAAATATTCCAAATGCCTTCTGAACGGCTATTTGTCTCGGACAAAGCGCCCTTTTTGATTGAACGCCGAGTGGTCGGAGATATCAAGGCCCCTAATCCTTTTCCTAATGCCATATATTTTTTTAATTTATATTATATTTTATTTACTCCTCGGGGCTTGCCCCGAGGTTCCTTTATTTTGAATTACAAAGCTTCTCTGCTATCAAAATAATCCAAAACTTCCCAGCCTAATTTTTCATAGGCCTTGGCCGCTTTGCCGCGCGGTTCATAATGAAAAATGCTCTGACCGTAACTGGGCGCTTCCGCCAATCTAACAGCGCGCGGAATAACTGACCGGAAAATATTATCCGGAAAATATTGATACAGCTCATTCATCACTTCCGAAGACAGACGATTGCGCTTATCAAACATGGTCAGAACCGCGCCAATAATATTTAAATTCGGTTTTAATTCATCGCGCACCATTTCCACTGTCTTGATCAATTGACCCAAGCCTTCCAAAGCGTAATATTCCGCTTGTACCGGAATTAACAAATGATCAGCCGCTATCAATCCATTGAGCGTAAGGATTCCCAACGACGGCGGACAATCTATAATTATATAATCATAAGCATGACTGACTTCGCTCAAAATATCAGCCAGTTTGCTTTCACGATTGGCTTCGTTAACCAATTCCACAGCCGCGCCCGCCAAATCCGGCGTGGCTGGCGCCAAACGCAAACCTTCATGGCCGGTATTGCGCACAATATCATGCAATCGGCTTTGTCCGGCCAGACTGTGATAGAGTCCTTTGGTCAAATTTTTGTAATCAATCCCCAATCCGGAAGTGGCGTTGCCTTGCGGATCCAAATCCACCAACAAAACCATTTTGCCGGCCAAAGCCAAAGCTGAAGCTAGATTGACTGCCGTGGTAGTTTTGCCAACTCCGCCTTTTTGATTAACAATGGCTATTATATTGGACATAAGATATTAAATATTATATCATAGATTTATATTCATTAAAATACCACTCAGTTAAAAAGTGAATTGACAAAATTATTCAATTTATATATCATACTTAATAGGTATGTAATTAATAAATAATCATAAAACATATGTATCAAGCCATTAATTTTGACTCGCTCCAGGGGTTAAACGGATTTAGCGATAAAACTCTGGAAACACATTTTAAATTATACGCCGGCTATGTGGCCAATACCAACAAGCTGGCCAGTCAACTAAGCGCCTTGGAAACCGGCTCACCTGAATATGCCGAACTCAAACGCCGTTTCGGCTGGGAATTTGACGGCATGCGTTTGCATGAATATTATTTTGAAGCCTTAACCAAAACACCGACTCCTTTGGCAACTGATTCATCTCTTTACAAAAAAATCACCAAACAATTTGGAGATTTTGCCAGCTGGCAAAAAGATTTTATCGCCACGGCCATGACGCGCGGAATCGGCTGGACAATCTTGTATTATGACAAAAAAGCGGATCAACTCTTTAACGTTTGGATCAACGAACATGATGTCGGGCATCTGGCCGGATGCGCCATTATTCTCAATCTGGACGTTTTTGAACACGCTTTTATGTTGGATTACGGCACAGACAGAGCAAAATATATAGATGTTTTTTTCCAAGCCATTAATTGGTCTGAAGTAAAAAACCGCTTGGAATAAACGGCCACTAAAAAACCTGTTCTCAAACAGGTTTTTTAATATACCGTCAAGATCACTATTTCCGGTGGTGTTAACAAACGAGCTCTAGCGCCGGTTTCGCCGGCTCCACTGGTTACAAACATATCCAGCTCCTGATAATTCACCCAGCCTTTGTGCCAAGCGCGCGGAATATCCGAGCTTACTTTTATAATCGGGCCGATAAATGGCAAACGAACTTGCCCGCCATGAGTATGTCCGCTCAACATCAAATCAACATCATAAGTATGAGCGGTATAAATGGCCGAAGGATTATGAATTAAGGCAATTGTGTCAAAGCCGGCCGGTCGTTTTAATAAGGGCGAAAGATTTAATTTCTGCGCCCAGAGAGAATCACCGCCAAACAAATTTATTTTTTGGCCGTTGATTTCTATTGTTTTTAAATCATTGGTTAAGTAAATAACTCCCAAATCTTCCAAACTGGATTTAACTTGAGCGCTTAAATCAGGCAAGCGAAAACGAGCGTCATAATACGATATTCCATCACTCACGCCATATTCATGATTGCCGTGAATGGCATAAGTCGGTATAACTTTGGTCAATTGAGCCAAGGGCGCCAACCAAACAGCTTCAGACGCGTCGCCATCGGAATTATTAATCTGATCTCCCAAGATTACCACTATATCCGGCTTTTGCGCCAGCATTTTATTTACCACTCTTTGAACAAAAGCGTCTTTTTTGTAAGGTCCAACCTGTAAATCAGCAATAATTCCAATTTTGATCGGCTTGGTTATATGAGGTAAATCATAGCTGGTCTTATTTACGACTAATATTCGCGGTTCAATAAAACTGCCGTAAATTACTATTAAAAACCCAAACAACAGCCATCCGGCCAAAATCAAGCTGATTTTTTTATATTGGTATTCCCAGCTTTTTACGCTCCAAGCGCGGTGGCGCAATAAAACCACTGCCGGCAAAGCAGTCATCGCTAGCAAGATGGCTATTAAATAATCAAAAAACTCCTTCATAAAAATGTGCCGAAGGAGGGAATCGAACCCTCATGAGCAAAGCCCACACGATTTTGAGTCGTGCGCGTCTACCAATTCCGCCACTTCGGCTTGTATTTTGTCTTCACAGTATAGAATACTCGGCGTTGTTAGTCAATATTAAGGTTTGAGCCTCGTAATCGTTCGAGCAAACGGAATACATTCGCGAATATGTTCCACATTGCAAATCCAGCGCACGGTTCGCTCCACGCCAATGCCAAATCCGCTATGAGGAACACTGCCATACCGACGTAAATCCAAATACCAATCATAATCCTCCACCTTAAGTCCTTCTTTTTTAATCCTCTCCAAAAGCAAATCAAAATCATCTTCACGTTGAGAACCGCCAATCAACTCACCAGCGCCTTCAATGCCAATCAGATCATCATTTAACACCCGGCTTGGCTCATCCGGATCTATTTTCATATAGAAGGGCTTAATGCTCTTGGGCCATTTTTCAATAAACACCGGCACCTCGCTATCTTGAGTTAATAGCCCCTCGTCGTCATTGCCCAAATCCTCGCCATGCTTGATATCCGACCCCATTTCATTTAACTTTTTAATGGCTTCATCGTAAGTATAGCGTTTAAAAGACAAATTTAATAATTTTTGTAACGGCGCGAGATCGCGCTCCAAAACCGCCAGCTCATTGGCGCAATTATCCAAACAATATTTAACAATATACTTTATCAAGCCCTCTTGAATCAGCAAGTTTTCTTCATGTTGCACAAACGCGGCTTCCGCGTCCATCATCCAAAATTCAGTCAGATGGCGTTTGGTTTTGGATTTTTCCGCTCTAAAAACCGGACCAAAATCATAACAACGCCCAATTGAAGCAATGGCCGCTTCTATATACAGCTGGCCGGATTGGGACAAATACGCCTCGCCCAGATCAAAATACGGCACGCTAAAAAGAGTGGTTGTGCCTTCACAAGCATTGGGCGTAAAAATCGGCGAATCAACTCGGATAAAATTTTGCTGATGCAAATATTCGTTGATAGCTGTTTCCACGGCGTCGCGCACGCGTAAAATCGCCCACTGATGACTGCTTCGCAACCACAAATGACGGTTTTCCATCAAAAAATCCGGCCCGTGTTCTTTTTTGGCGATCGGGTATTCTTGAGCTTTTTGAATCAACGCAAAATTTTTGACTTGCAATTCAAATACACCGGCTTTTTTGGGATGAGCGGACACCAAACCGCTTACCTTTATGGAAGATTCTTGCGTGGCTTGTTCCATCAACTGCCAAACATCAGCGGACACATCGTCTTTGACTGCCACGCCTTGAACAAACCCATAGCCGTCGCGTATTTGTAAAAAACAAATTGAACCGGATGATCTTTTGTTAAAAAGCCAACCGTTTAATTCCACTTCATGGCCAAGATGATTTGACAAATCTTTTATTAAAACCTTCATAAAGAAAATCTATTAATTTTTATTTCAAAATGATATTGCGCCAAGTGAATAATATTTGAAAACAGCTTGACCGAATAAGGCATCTGGCATATTTGCGTCCAGCTGGCTGTTTGCATGGCCAGCAAATTTTTTTGATCCTCCAAACGCATCGGCTCAACTTTGATTTTAGGATCCTCTTTGGCATAGCAATTATGACAAATTATTCCTCCTTTTTCAATAGCTAAGCCAAATAACCCCTGATTTTGCCCACAAATGGAACAATTTTTCATTTGCGCGCCATAACCCAAACTCGTCAACATCTTTAAAATAAAACCATAAGCCAAATTCGGACAAGCCAGAGTCGGCTGGCTGATATGTTTCAAAAACGACAATAATAAAGCAAAAACCGTTTCATCTCTATGTCCGATTTTCAATATTTTAAGACAAAAATTTAAAATATATCCCAAAAGCAAATTATTATCTAAATCATTTTGCGTTCTAACAAACAAAGAGGTTGGTTGAACTTTGATCAAATAATCTATTTCTTTGCCTTTGACCACTTCAATCTCCACCGCCAAACCAGGCGCCAGATAACTGGAATTTTTGGAAGTAATCTTTTTGCTCCCTCGGCTTATCAAATCAAGCCGGCCGTAATCTTGACTATAGAAGCTGACCAACTCATCAAACTCCCGCCAATCTTTTCTTTTTAAAACAATCGCCAGCATATTTTTTTAGACAAGCATACTAATCAGCAAAATCATGGTCGCGAATATTATTCCGCCGATTGTCAGCCAAGAAATTATATTAAAAACGCGCGAATTGGTATATTCTCCCATGATGGATTTATTATTGATTATTTTCATGACAAAAATCAAAATTATCGGCAATAAAATACCGTTTACACCTTGTGAAAACACCATTAATTTAATTAACGGAATAGTGGGAAGCAAAACAAGCAAGGCCGGAATAACAATGGATATTATTATAATAGTATAAAATTCTTTAGCCGTGCTCCAAGTGGTATTGGAACCGTATTCCCAGCCAAAAGCTTCGCAAAAAGCATAAGCCGTGGCAATCGGCAAAATAAAAGCGCCCAGCATGGAAGCGGAAAATAACCCAAACCCAAACAAAGCCTGGGCAAAATCGCCAGCCACCGGCGAAAGAGCGATAGCCGCGTCTTTGGCATCGGTGATATGCAAGCCAAACTTATACAAAGTAGAGGCCGCGCTAATGATAATAAAAAAACTGACAAAATTAGTGATAAAAGCGCCTACGAAAACTTCACCTTTTTCCACTTTATAATGTTTAACATCCAGCCCCTTGTCCACCACATAAGACTGAATGAAAAACTGCCCCCAAGGCGTAATGGTCGTTCCAATCAAAGCCATTAAAGTAAAGAAAAAGGGTATATTCCACTCCATTGTCGGGTGAATCAAATCATAAAAAGCTCCGCCAAAATCAGGCTTAACCAAAAAACCATTAATTATATAGACAATATAAAAGGCGGAAAAAATTAAAAATATTTTTTGTGATGTTTTGAATGATCCTTTATATAAAACCAGCCAAACCACCAAGCCGGCCAAAGGAACAGAAATATATTTACTGATTCCAAAAATACTCAAACTGGCGCCAATGCCGGCAAATTCAGCGGAAATTGTGCCTAAATTAGCCAATAATAAAGCCAACAAAGCAAACGCTGTCCAACGCACGCCAAAATTTTCCCGAATCACTCCACCCAAACCCTGTCGGGTGCGAAGCCCGATGCGCATGCCCATCTCTTGAGTGACAGCCAAAGAAAAAGTAAGTAAAAAAAGCACCCAAAGCATTTTAGTGCCAAAATCCGCGCCCACAATTGACAAAGTGCTGATGCCACCGGCGTCATTATCAGCATTGGCCGCGATTATTCCCGGACCAATTATGCTAAAAAAAATTAAGATGCGGGGCCAAAGATGTTTTTTTATTTTTTTAATCATAAAAACAATTTTTCAATTTAAAAAAAACGGCGGATTTTTCTTGATAATTTATAAAAAATATATTTAAACGAATTAAAAATCATGTCAAATGTTCCGGGCTTGATCTGAATTTGTCCGCCAAAACCGGTTTTAAACCTGGTCACTCCGGCATATCTGTGAGCGCTATCATAGTCATATTGTCCGTCAATCACGCGCCCGGGAGCAATGCCAAAAAAATCATAATAATGATAACCTGTTTTTTTCCCCCAAATCAAAGCCTGCCACTGTAAAAAATAAGGCGCCATTAAATGACGATAATTGTAATCAGACGCTCCATACAAATAAGTAAGCCCTTGCCCAAATCCGGCCAAAATAATTGTGGCGATCTCTTTGTCTTCATAAACAGCTGAAAATTGCCGACTTAAAGGCGATAATAACACTTGTTCATAATGGCTGGCCGGATGAAGTCTAAACCCATCGCGTTTGGCAGTAGCTTGAGACAAGCGCATAAAAACCTTCAGATCCTTTTTCTCTGTCATTTTAACGCCTTTCTTTTCCGCCAGTTTAATATTGTAGCGCGTTTTAGATTTAAAATTATTTAAAATATTTTGAGACTCAACCGTTAAATCCAAAATAACCGTAGCGCGCGGATTGATGTCAGATGTTTTTTTAGTTTTAAAAAACGGCTCCGATTTGATCGCTTCCAACGCGCTTCCACTCGGCTCCAATCTAAAAAAAACGCAATTTTGTCGGCGCAAATATTGAGACAAAGCAATCATAGTTTGAACCTTGAGACTGGCGTTAGATTGCGAAGAAAAAATCGGACCTTGCGGACAAAAAGCGTATTTTATGCCCAACGGCAAAATATGATAAATTATTTGCGCCTGAGCCAAAACAACTTCATCTTCCCAGATCAACAGCCTTTCCACTTGATACCCTTCAGAACTTAAAATTTCTCCCCAATGCCAGCTTTGGCCAAAACAACTCTGACCAACCTGAATCAGCCATTCATCCCATTTTTTAGGCTCTTGAGACTTAAAAATCTGCATAAATACTCATTAACTCAACAAACTTACGCCTATATTTTAGCTTAATTTATAAAAAAAGTAAACTATGTCCCACCAACGTGATAATGTCATAGTACAGCCAAGTTAAAATGTCATACCTAGTATATAATGAAATGGTTAATCATTAACCGTTTCAAGTATGACAGCAGAATTTACTATGACTCAAAAACAGCTAGATCGCTATGATATTATCAAGCGTCTAATCAGAAGAGAAATTAAC
>Ga0210057_1000735_pt1 | contig 53444 bp, 41 predicted proteins | sample CryGeyCG2114_010_2_FD_183968 | JGI IMG/M metagenome (GOLD analysis project Ga0210057, IMG submission 183968) | Groundwater microbial communities from aquifer - Crystal Geyser CG10_big_fil_rev_8/21/14_0.10 (SPAdes) (version 2) | ecosystem: Environmental > Aquatic > Deep subsurface > Groundwater ...
AATTCATGTAATTATTTTTTATGACATTGTAAATAGGCCCAGAAAAGTTATAAGAGATTTATATAAGTTTTTAAATGTGGACCATACGTACACCCCCTTAACATTACGAACAAAAGTAAATACTGAAAAAAAAACAAAATATAAACTTATTACACATACAATAAATACAATTAAATATCTACGTGTTATTCACCTGGGGTTTCTAATAGACATATTTAAACCCACAATAATATACAAAAAAGTTAATGAATTACTAGTAAATAGAGGCACTGAAGAATATAAGTATGAAAGAATGAAAAACAGTACAAGAAAAATGCTAAAAAAAGAATTTCTACCGGATATTGAAAAATTGGAAAAACTAATAGGTAGAGATTTGGGAATTTGGGAATAAATAGAATCTGCCAATATATAAAATATAGAAGAAGAGTACATTAAAACAAAAATCTTGAAGAACTATACTCAAAAATAAATAAAGAGTCCGCGCAGTTTGCAAAAAATAATAAAGAAACAAGAGAATATCTTGAAAATTACTAAAGAGAGGTTATTGAAAAACTAGAAAAACTTGTAAAAATGGAGTTAAAATATTGAAAGTGAACTATTTCTTGTCTAGGTAATTCTCAAGTGCCACACCAGTTCCGGTAGACCATATTTTAAAGGGATTGTTCAATAGTCCTCTACTTTTCAGAGTGTTAAGTGCTTTAGAAATATTATATACATTAGAATCACGTTCAAATTTTATTTCTTCTTCAATGTATAAAGAATAAACATATAAAACTTTCGAAGTTGGATTAGTCACAATATTTAAATAGTTTCCGTTCGTGTCTAGAGATAAAAATTTAACCGGTATTTCCTCATCTCCACTAAACAATTGCAGATTATATATATACTCGGAGGAAAGATTTGTAAAGCTTAAAATGATATTTTTGTTATAAAAATATTTTTCAATAGGGAATATGTAATTTTTATTTTTTAGGTCAGTACACCCAGGAAAATTAAGAACTTTAGAACTTGGAACACGATTTTTTTTGCTTTTGTCAGGTGAAAAAATATAAAATTCCAAAGAAACATCAGTAGGCGTTTTATTATTTAGATTTTCACAATTTACATCTAAAGAAATAAAATAAGGAGTATCTTTATTTGTATTAAAATCTTCCACATAGAAAATATTAGTGGCTTTATCACTAGGTTTTAATTTAGATATAATATTTGGATATTCTATTATTTTTTGCAAGAAATCTTGTACATATTCTGCAGAAGAGTACATAATAAAGGAATTGTCATTTGGTAAGAAATTTTCTAAGGAATCGTTGATTATAGTAGGAAAATTAGGATGGTAAATTAATATATTATCAATAAAAATAGGATAATCAAGCTTAACTACATAATCATTAAAAATAGAGTCAGGATTATAGTCTTTTGAATAAGGTAATAGTGGGGATTTATTATCAATACCTATAAGATCTTCATATATAAGATTATTGGCTGTATTAATGCTAAAAAATGGCCCATATAATAACCCCGTAATTACAAGAAAAATGGATGTAAAAGAAAGTATATATTTTTCTTTATTGCTAAAAAGTTTAGGAATACTCAAATCCAGATCTCTAGTCATATATATTAAGACAATATAAAAAAGCAGAGCTAAAGTAATTATTAGGTAACCATTTTTTAAACCCATAAAAAAATATACCAGAAGTAAAAAAATATTTATAAATACAAACAAGCTTTTTATATAATTATTTTTAACTCTAAAAACCATCATATTTTTTAATGATTTCTCAATCAATAAAACAAATTTAGGAACCAAAGAAAAAGCTAGTAATAAAAACACCAAATAACTATAAAAAAACATAACTACACGAAAGAAGTTATCGTTATTTAAAAACATTATAAAATTAATGGGTTTTACTGTATTAAGGTAATAATTAAAAATATATGATTTATCAACAGAACCGATATCTCTAAGAGAGATAGTAATAAACATAGGAATATATAAAAACATTAAAACCAGAAAAATATACAAACTAATACTAGATAGTTTATTTAAAAATCGATGTATAGTTTTCATAGTTTTTGCAACAGATACAAAACCAAAGATGTTATCTTTTTTTAGATATGAATAAATAAAATACCAAAAAATAATTGTAAAAACAAAAATAGTAAATATATATTTTATAGAAGACTTAAATAAAGGATTTATACTGGATCTTACCACATTTACAACATTTGTGGGTGATCTATTAGGAGAATAAATCTTTTCAGCATTTAAGGATCTATTCCAATCTACCACAAAATTCAATACACCTATTCTGGTATTATATAAATCTATATAATTTGATGGGATAAAAAGATAGGTAATATTATTTGATTTGAAAAATAGTATGTTCAAATTTCTATAAAAGCTATTTTCAAGATTAATACTAAACAAATCTTGCGGATTTGAAGAACTAATATGATTAGTATCACAGATATTATTATTAAAGTTATAATGAGTATTACATACAACAACAACATTAGAAAATCCTTTTATATCATTTAAAGGTATATCTTGCAATTCTGAGGAAGTGACCAATAATACTTGTGGACTTATAGAATCATAGTCTTCTAACAAATGCTTACCCACTCTCTTTATATAATACCCATTTTGTGAAAAATTATTCTTATCTTCGTCTGGGGTTCCTGGCAAAACTTTTGGAAAGTATACCTCGTTACAAGACTTACTTTCAGATAGCTCATTAAAAGAACAATAATTCATTACAAAAGAATTAACCCCCCAGGTATTAAACAATTCAGCATAATGTTCCGAAAGACTAAGAGCGTATATATTAGGGGTATTAATAAAAAACAGAAATACAGGTATTAGTAAATAAAAAAATATATATTTAAGGTTTATGATACCTATAAAATCTTTTTTATAAACTTTTGTATTCATTTAACTTTTTTGTAAAAAAAATTAGAAATACTAGAAATAAATATATATATTATTATCAATAAAAAAACTAAAACAGCAAAAATTTCTGAAAAGGAACGTATACCAAAAAAATAGAAAACGGGAATTAATATAGAAGTAACCATAATAAACCCACTGATATATTTAATTTTTACTGTAGAGGCAGTAATAAAACCAAAAACAATGACCAATGAAATCAAAAAATCTACCCAGTAATACACACCATTCAATTGCCCAAATATTATAAAAAGGATGATTATAAGTAAAATACTTATGTATTTCGGAGATATGCTAATCCCAATCGCGTTACGCAAAAATCCTCTGAAATTGAAATAAGGGTACACAAGTAATACTAAAAATACACAAGCAAACACCCAAGGCGTTGAATTTTCCAATAAATTTTTCATGCTTATATTTTAGTAAAACTCATTTAAAGTATAATTATAGCAGACAACTCTATTTAATTATTACATACTTTACTATCATTCAAAATGTCCTTCCCACTGTTTACCCTATAAAGAATAGCTGAATACTCTGGAAAATATAAATCTTTATAGTCAACCATTTTATCAAGAATACTCACATTGGCAAAAAAATTCAAACTTTTATCATTGTCTATAGTATTGAAATATATTACATAGTTTGTTCCTAGATTTCGGGCTTCTATAAGGCCCTTACAGGTATTTAAATTAAAGGTAAAATCTTTACTGCTAAAACCATAATCAGATCTTGCAAAGTCACGTGGGTTAACGAGACGGCGCATATACTCGCGCATCCAAAATACACTCTCATTCGTTTTACTGTAAGGATATACGGCAATAGCAGAATCTATAGGAGTATTATTTCTTATGTAGGTAAAAACCTTAGGAGTACTAGAAACATCAGTAATTTTCACAGGAACATAAAATTCCATAAGGCTGAGAACGAAGAATGGAGCAAGTAAAAAAAAAGAAGTAAATGGCCAATTATGAACTAGTAAACTTAAGAACTTATAAAAAGAGGTACTGGAATTTTTAATTTTTAATTTTTTAATTCTTTTTTTTAGAAAGTTTAAAAAAAACACATATCCATACCCTGTATACACAAGTTCAATTAGTAAAATTAAGATTCCCAATCTTGCTAATACCCTAAACATGGGAAAGATTTTCCATAATAAATAAGAAGGCATATAAATTTTATGTAAGGAGATTGTGAAATATGGAGGTAATGTCAATATAGACAATAATATACCCACTAAACCTAAGGTAAGTATTGTTAAATATTTTTTGTTTGTAGATACTGGATAGTGGATAATAGATAAGTTTAATCTTGACGATAGCATCATTCTTAGGGTACTTACTACCTGTCCTCCGTAGCCTTGGCGAGGCTGGAAGGATCTCTTTGCATGGGTTTTATCACTCCCCATTAACTTTTGACTTTCGACTTTCCCACTTTTAACTTTTTTTATAATATAAATTACCCCTAATACCGCAAATATAAAGTTTATTATTCCAAGATAGGAAGCTGTATGTTCACTTGGAAAATAATTTGAAGTAAGCCAATAGCCCCAATCATTTTGTAGCCAATCTATTACTTTAGTTGTTAACCTCCCAAACCAGGGGTTTTCAGGGCTTGGTAAAAAGTAATACCAAGGACGAGATGTAAAATAAAAAAAATCTTCCATAGATCTGTTGTAAGAATCTAAAGGTGAATTTTTATCAGAGTTTATAATTTCTTTATTAGGTTCTAGCTTCCAGCTGCCCCCCACTATTTCTATAGGCTCCCCATCAATTTGTGTAAAAACAGGCTCTTTTGATTTTGGTATAGAAAAATTATTACGTATAAATGGATACAAAATAATTAAAGAAGCAAAAAGTGCAGTAATAGCTAAAATAAAGTAATTTAAAAAAAGTTTTTTAGAAAAATATTTTAATCTAAAAATCTTACGGATCAAAGCTTTTGCAAAAAAGTGTAAAGATGTAAATAAAAATGCAAAATAGGCTAAATAATTACTTAATCCAACCATTATAGAAAAAATCAATCCAGTATATACAAATTGTTTTTTTCTCTCTGCTTTTATCAAAAAAAGTACATATACAATAAAAATCCATATACTAAACAAAGATAAATGGCTTCTAGACTGATATAAAAGGTACGGAGAAAGTGCAAAAACTACAGATAATACTAAGGATATCTTTAAATTATTTATAAGAAACTTAAAAAAGATAAGAGAAACAAAAAAAGTAAGTAGAAAGGTTAATATAATTAAGAAATTATAAAGCATTATGTTATTTACATACCTTCCTAAATAAAAATTAATTAACCAGTAAAAGGGTTCGTTAGAAAAAGGTGAAAAATTCTCACCAAAAGGGTATCCAATATATTTTACAAAGTCGTTACCTAAATACTTATAAAGATATGGGAATACAAGTAACGATGTATTATCTTCAAAAACACCAACGACATATTTTTCTAAAAACATAAGAATTACCTATTTAATTATAAGACGTTCTTTCAGATGTCTTTTTTTTACGTAAATTTTTATAAAACATTGCAATGCGTCAATAAAATACGAAAATGGTAAGGTAACTCCCTTTTTAGCAGCCCCATAATATATAGGTATTTCCTCTACTGTCCATATATTATCATTAACATCATTATACCAAGATAAGACAGCTCTCATTTCGGTCTGAATCATATGCATGGGTCCATGAGTTACACATAACCATTCCTCAGGTGGATATCTATCAAAGATCTCTTTTAACACATAACTTCTAAATCCCTCAAAACCACTCGCAGCATCAGTAAGATCAGTATTCAAAAATATATTTGAAAGCCTAGTAACAAACCAGCTTGCAAAAACTCTTTGAAAAGGATAAGCGTTCTTACCACCGTTTGAAAATCTAGTAGATAAAGCAATATCATATTCTTTCAAACTATTTATAAACTCAGGTATTTGTCTCGTATCATGAGCTCCTCCAGGATCAATTTCGATAATAGGATCTCCTAACAAAAGGGCTTCAGCCAATCCGTTTAAGTATTTTATGGCATTGGAAGTGCCTGCGATCTCAGACGCTACTACCTTAACTTCTCTACCATATTCTTCTTTATAGATACCAATAGTATTTTCAGCTAATGCAACATCGTCTGGGTATAATGCTCTATTCATAGATACAAGTACTATTATATCTGAACCACAACTGTCATATATACCGTCTATAAAACTTGTCAAATCTTCACCATAATGGTGGGAATTCGCTATCATTACAACCGGAAGAGGCACTGTACTAGCTTTTGACTCACTTTCAGAATAACTATGAATATTATCTTTCATTGTTATATTTATTAAAATTTATATAATTTGGTAAGGGCTGCATCGAATATGGTATCCCAAGCAAACTTATTGGAAAATTTAATTGCATGCTCCCTATAAGACTTTAGACTGTAGGAATATTCCAAATATTCTACCACTAACAAAGCAAAGGCTCGATGATTATAGGGTACAACTAAACCACATTTATTATCAACAAGTTCTTGTGCTAAATATGTTAAATTAGTTGTTATAACAGGAACACCAGCACCGAGATAAGCTTTTATTTTTGAAGGATCTGCATAATAAGACCATTTTGCAAAATTTTTATTATACATTGCCACAGCTAAACCACATTGCGAAATTATTTTCATAACATCTTCATGCTTTTCTATATAACCTTTAAACTCAACATATTTTTCAATTTTTAATCTTTTACACATTTTCTTTAGTTCAGATTCATAACCTCCCAAACCAATAACAATAAATTTAAAATCTTTTATTTTTTTTACAATTAGTGGGATAGCTTTTAGTACAAGCTGCACTCCTTGATGTTTAGATAAACCTCCTGCATAAACCAAAGTATGTTTATGGATTTTTAGTAAATTTTTAGATTTCTTTTTGCTAGGCCATACCCCTATAGGAACAACTATTTGTTTGTTGTAAACATTTTGTTCTAGACCTTGTATTTTTTCTCTACCCTCCGCAATTCTAGGAGAAACATTCCAAGTTAAGTCAGCATACTTTAAACACACTTTATCTAAATAATGGTAAAAATTATTGAGTATAGAATTTACAAATCTCTGGGGAGTGTAATCGATAGTGTAATATATTACTTTTTTTGTTTGACCTATTAACCTTAGAAATAAAGCACTTATTGTATTTAAATTATCTAACGATATTACAATATCCCATTTTTTATGATGTCTAAAAACCCAAAAAGTAGTAAGAAAAAAATCTATAAAATACCTAGGAAGGGCGGGCATAGAAAGATTTGGATATTCTATTTTTTTTAAAAGTATACCTTTTTTATAAACCTCATAGAATGATCCCGGTCGACCCTTCATATAATATAGAGGGTGTCCAATATATAGAAGATTTTTAACTTTTTTATTTATTAAATACTGTTTTAAATCTTCCGAGGGAACACTTGTTAAAATGTGGGCCACAACAATAAAATTACTATTGGATATATTTTTCATAACTTCTTAAAATGAAATAGTCCACAAGAATAATTGGAATTTACATAATCTCCAATATTAACTTTTTCTATAAAAGTATCTTTATCCTCTACTACACTAAATTCCACTAACTTACATTTTTTAAAAAGATCTTTGATATATTTAGGATTAAAAATTCTATGAGCATTAAACATCAATTTTTGCCTGCCTATGGGAACTGAAAAATAGATATCTCCACCTTTTTTTACAACTCTTTGTATTTCCTGTATTGCCTTGATATAAGCAGTAGGGTCTATAGGATCTCCATATCTTCCCAAACCAAAATGTTCTACAGCGTGAAGCGATGAAATAGATTCCAAACTATTATTTTTTATGTTTTTCATATTGGTACCATCTACTTCTACAAAATCAAGATTGGGGACAACACTCTTTAAAGGTCTAATATCAAGCATAACCACCTTACAAAATACAACACAATGAGAAATAAAACCATTTATACGACTCCCTAAATCATAATGAGTTTTGACTTTTGATTTATATACCTTATTTGCCGCCCAAATATCTTGATAAAAATAGTGTCTAGGCAACTCCCCCGCCTCTTCAAACCTATCAAAATAAATTGGATAAGTATTCTTAAATAAAATTTTAAATGGATTATTTTTTTTAACAGATCTCGAGTAATCAAAATAATCTCGAACATAATAAATAATACCCTTGGGATAATTGAAATTTTTAAATAAGTGAGAAAAGGGGTATAAGAAAGGAAACAACCCATTTAATTGAATTAGTATTAATCTAAAATAATTCTTCATAAAGCGTTAAAGTTTATTCTGCCTATAACTTGAAGGGTATATATATGTATTATACTTTTTATGTTTAAAGTTATGCATAACATAAACCATGTCTACCCAAGCCGATTTTATAACTCTCTTATGAAACATGCCATTTATTTTAGAAATTTTCTTGTGATTATGTTTTTTGTTAAATTCCTTTATGGCAAGCAATTCTCCTACATACTCACTAATTATCTCCTCATCAGTACCTATAATATCATCAAAATAACAAAAGATACGAGGAAGCATTTTAGCATCGGACGCTTCAAAAATATTAAAAGCATCTCTCGTAGAAGTGTAATAATCAACATCAAATGCAATAAACCCAATTGGTGCTATATCTTTTTTTATAAATTTTGGGATAGTTTTTGAGACATTACCCAACACTAGCTTTGTTGATTTTTTAAGCTTTTTTCGTAAAACGTTGGAATTCATAGTATAAAAACCTTTTTGCCAAATATAAGGTAAATCTCTATAATCAGCGGGCTCTGGCAAACCTTTTTCTAAATCAAAACCATAAACGTCTATTTGCACACCTGTTAACGTAGCAACCTGATCTGCAAGTTTTTCCATAATTACCAAACCATGGCCTGCAGCTACACCAAATTCATATGCAGATATTCTTTTAATTCCTAATCCACGTGCTTGCAATGCAGCCTGATACAAACCATAAGCATAATAAGGTCTATCAACACCATCTATATGCATTCTAAGCTTGAATAAAAAATTTAGAGGAATCTTTCGAATCAAAAAAATAATTAATAAAATTGGATTGAATAAACCGATTAAAATTTGATTTGTATTAAATTTCATTAAATATCTCTTCTTAATTTATTAATATTCACTTTTTTTATAATAATAAAAAATATCAAAATCGTATAGCTAATTATAGTTATATAATTGGTTAAAGTATACATAAGATAAGGTTGAAAAAATAATACAAAAGTGGCATTCCCATGCTCATCTAAAATGGATTGACTTTTCAAATCATCTACATTTAATGTCCAACCATTATTATACTCATCGTATATGGAGTGATTTCCTTCATTTATTGGTTTTGAGAATATAAAGGAGAGATTTCCAAAAATTAAATTTCTGTCTTCATATAGTTTCCATTTAGAAGTATAGGGAAAGTTAAATACTAAAGTATTATCTTTATTTAAACCCATAACATTAACTTTATATATAGAGGGTTTTATCCTCTCATACTTAACCTTTATATTCTCGGTAGTATCCTTAAAACTAAAAGATTGTACGGGAGTATTTTTATTTTTTTCTAATACCTTTTTTACTTGAAATACAGAAATATCTCTTGATAAATCATTATCGGATCTATACTCCCCATCTTCAGGCACACTGAAATTACCAATATACTCTAAACGGAAATCTTTTTTGAGATTGTCGTTTATACTCTCAGATTTATCTAATAAGTTATTATAAATAACAATAGTATCGATTCCATATTTTATTAAATAGTCTATTGTATCCTTCTTAGTAATATCACTTATATTCTCTTGATATTTTACTTGTGCCTCGGAACCAAATTGGCTAACTCCTACGGCTAAAGGCTTTTCATATATAACTTGACCCATAATTTGATAGGGTTGAGGAAATCCTACTTTTCCATCACTTAACTCCAATGGATATGTAACGATTGAGTGTACCGTAGAATTATCTTTTAAGGGAGTATAAAGGTCAGAAATTCTAGACATATTAGTGAGTTTATACCAGGTAGAATCTATATTTAAATTCGCCACTAAAATAATAAACATTAAAATAATATATATTCCATAAAGAAGTTTTTTATCATATTTTTTTATAAAAAATTTTCTAAATGAAACTAGAGACAAACTTACTAACAAACCCGAAAATAAAAATGCAAACATTGCCAAACGCCCGACACTTCTAAACATTCCAAAAAATTTAAAATATAGAACATTAATCCAGTAAAACATGGGTATATAAGAAGAAAGCAAAATAGCTAAAAGATAAGAAACAAAAAATAATATATATAATCTAGATTTTCTTAGAAAGAATAGACCTAAAATCATAATATAAAAAGGCAAGTTCATAAAAATACTTAAAGATCCTATATAACGAGTCAATCGATTAATATTTGGAATGGGTAGTGTGAAATAATACAAAATACTTGTTAATTCATTTCTGGGATTAGAGTTACGTCCTGTTTGTATTAAAGCATCTTTATTAAACAATATAGGAATTTGGGCAATAAGAAAATCCATATTGGTAACAAATAAAACCGTAAATAAAACCAAATAATATATTGAGGCTGTCTTAGCCTTCTCTATAAAAGTATTTTTTTTATAAAATACTACAAAAATAATGGAGAACAAACCAGACCAAAATGCATAGTAAGAGTCAACTTTAAATAATATTGAAAATACCAATGCAGATATAACTAATCGTGTTGAAGTTTTTTTATCGAGATATAAAAATAAAGATAAAAAATAAAAGGGTATAAACTCTATATGATTTATAGACATTGTTCCCCTTCCCATAAAAACAATGTAAAAACAAAAACCGTATATTATGCCTCCAACAAAACTTTCGAATTTGCTTTTTGTAAAAAACAAACATAAAAAATAAGCGCCTAGGGCAGAAAACGGATAAACTAATAAGGCAAATAGGTTATTTATAAAAATTAAGCGGGACCAGGAATACCCCCATATATTTAAAATAAATACCTGGGTAGAATATACTAAATTACTAATCGGACCAAAAGCTATATCATAACCAAAAGGGTAAGCCTCCATAATATTAACATCATAAACCAAATTATTTGCATGTATGAAATGTAGATACCATTGATACCAGATTCCCCCATCAGTATCAACATCGGGTAAAGAATAATGGGTAAATATATGGTTAAATCTATGGTGAAATACTAGATAGGATAAAAAAATATATATAACAAAAACAAAAAAGGAAATCAAAATACCATTCTTTTTATAAATATTCAGTTTTTTTCCCATGTTTATAAACATCAAAAGAGTCTAAATTTAAAGTTCTACTAATTATAACACTTAGAAAATATATACAAATAAATACAATTATGGGGAATATTGGTAACACTCCTCGATTCCCTATTGTTGTTCCATGGAAAAAAGTAGATGCAAAACAGTATAAGTTTGTTGAAAACCATAAAAATATCAGCCCTTCATATTTTTCACTTAATAAGTCTTTTTTTGCATAGATCAAAATAGGAAATATAGGTAAAAGAATTAAAATAAAATAATTTATAAAATTATAAATTCTCATCAAATTAAATAAAAATGCATTATCCCCAGAAGAGAAAGGGTATACCATAAAAAAGGTTTTATACGAAAAAACATATTCGTTTAAAGTTTTAATAGGGTATTTAAATATATGTTCAAACATAATATTTTTCATAAAGGAGTTGTAAGAAACATATGCTTTAGCTATAGTATCGCCATTTTTTATTCTATTTTGAATGTAAAATGTAATTCCTTTATCAGATTTGGCCCAATTATATAAATAAATACTAGCTTGATTCGGAAAACGTGTAAAAATTATATGTTCAGAATATAGCTGGTTTCCGGAATAAAAGCTTAACCCGAGACTATTTACAATAGTATAATTACGATATGACCAACCAAACAGAACCAATATCATTATACTTAGCACCAATAAAGCACGTTTAAATTTATAACCGATTTTTCTTCTAAAAATACTATTTAAACAAATATATAAAGCGGGTATTAGTATTATAGGTAGTGCATTTTGGCGACTTAAAATGGCCAGGGTACCATACAATAAGGCCATAAATACATGTTTGTAGGAAAATGAAAAATTTTCAAATTTCAAAACATGAAAAATATACCCCATAAACATAAAGCACGAAAAAATATCAACATTTGCATATATTCCTGAATAAAATAATAATGTTGGGTAGAAAGCTACCAGTAACAGAACTAAGCTTGAGTAAAATTTGCCCAGATACATACGCGCAAATAAATAGGTATATATTAGAATTCCTAAATAAAGAAATAAATTTAAATACACCAACACTAAGGGATTATCATAGATAAGTCGGAGTATGGTTATAAAATAAGAAAAAGAGGGTAATCTTAAAATTTCTGGTATATATAAGTTTCCGGGGTCAGGTGTAACAAAATATATATTAGCAACGTTACTTGCTGCAAAACCATGGCCCGATAAAATACTGTCTGAATAATCCTTATACTGGTCAATATCTTGGCCACACCATTCTTTATGCAGACAAGACTCTAAGCTTAGGTGATAAACGTAAAATATTCCAATCACAATAATAATTATTGGAAAAATATTTTCTTTTAGTAATTTCATGGTGTTAGTTATGTAGTTAAACACACATATAGAATACTATAAATACTTTCAAGAGAAACTAATAGTCCGGAAATTTTATTCTCTTGACACTTTAATGTTTGAGTAATAATTTTAGAACATATGAAAATATTTATTACAGGAGGAACAGGTTTTATTGGGTCACACCTTACTGACTTACTTGTAAAAGATAATAATGAAATAGCAAGTTTCGATGCCTCTTTAAGTTTTATAGATAACCCTAAATACCATAAAAGATGTTTGACTATTCGTAAAAAATACATAAAGAACCAACCTCAAAAAGTTTATATAGGCGACATAAGAAATAAAGAGAAATTACATAAAGCATTAAAAGATTTTAAACCTGAAGTTATAGTACATTTAGCAGGGTTGCCCATGGCTAGAGTTGCAGATAAATACAAGCCGGAGATGTCTCAAATAAATATGCAAGGTACCTTGAATGTGCTAGATGAATTTGAAAAATCAGATGCCAGAAAAATAATATACACCTCTTCTAGTATGGCATATGGACATTTTAAACAATTCCCCCAAAGTGAAAGCTATTTACTAGAACCTACTAACGAGTATGGTGCTTGTAAAGCTGCAGGAGAATATTTTGTTAAACTAAGCGAAAAAGAGTGGGTTATTATTAGACCAACCTCAGTATATGGATTTACAGATTGTGCAAATAGAGTAACACAACTTTTAATGGATCGGGCTTCTGCAAAAAAACCAGCATGGGTCATAAAAGGAGAAACACTAGATTTTTCATATGTAAAAGATACTGCTATGGGATTTTTTAAAGCTATAAAATCTAAGAGGGCAAATAAATTAACGTTTAATATTTCAAGGGGTGAGTCTAGGTCAACGGAAGAACTAGCAAATATATATAAATCCTACTACCCAAAATTTGAATTTGAAGTTAAAGAACCAGATAAAGTGCAAGTATGGAGAGGTCCTCTAGATAATACCCGTGCTAATGCAGTTTTAGGATATGAAGCAAGATACGGACTAGAAAAAGGTATAGAAGAAACTTTAGAATATGTCAAAGAATTTAACTTTTATAAAGGTTTGATTTAATTAATTATTACTCCAACTATATGTAATCCCTTGACCTATTGGGGTATACCCTGCCCCCTCGTATGATTTAATTGCAGCATAGTTGGCACCTTGAGTTTCTATAAAAAAATAAGTGCACTCACGATCATTAAACCACTTAAAAGCAGCTTCCATTAATAATCTACCTATTTTTTTACCAACAAATTCAGGATCTCTTCTAACACCTATTAAAGGTATATGGCCCGTTGTTATATTATATTTACTCTCTACAGATAAAGTTATAAAACCTATAGGAGTATCTGTTTCATCCACCGCTACCATTACCTCGTCAGCAACTTGTTTTTTTACAGAATTATTTATCCACTCAGAGTGCATTAAAGTTGCAGCTTCTGTAGTAACAGCAGGATCCACAAAAAATCTACTGGAGGTAAACGTATGAGAATGATTTTTTTGAAGAATGGGCACATCTAATTCTTGGGCTATTCTTATTGAGATACCTTGGGGTCTTGTATACTCACTAATAGGAGTTTCTGCGTTTCGCACAAGTACAACATAATCATCGACCTTAGTGAATCCTCTTGCTAGCAACACATCTTGTAAATTAACATCTTTTGAATTAAATCTATAAGTTGCATATTCTACACCAACACTAAAAAGAGAATCGGTAACAAATTCAACCAACGCTCTTAGGGATTCCATATTATCAATATCTGAGGGTATAATTGCATATATTCTAGCGGTGTTTAACTTTAATACTTTAGTGTCGAAAGAAGATTCTTTATAACATACTAAGCCTAAATTTTCTTGAAAAATTATTGGAGTACCATTTTTTACTCTATTAATAATTTCACTAGACCAACCTGCAATTATTTCATCAGCCGACACACCCAGTTTAGTAAAATATAACTCCGGGGGATAAGGATAAGCAGATATTATATTCTCTATTTTCTCTATATTTTCTACCATTACTTCTTTTTATTCTCGGTTATTATTTCTTTTAATAAATCTGCTACATATTGAGCATCCTGCTTAGTCATACCTGCATACATTGGAAGACAAATAAGATGTTCAAAAGCTTTTTCTGCAATAGGAAAGTCACCTAGCTTATATCCTAAAAGATCAGCATAAAATTTGTGCATGTGAATTGGTCTATAATAAACAATAGATCCAACGTTATACTCTTTCATTTTCTCCATTATTTGATTTCTTGTAATACTTAAACCCGATGTATTAATCATAATAGGATATAAATTATGGGCATGTTTTATGTAAGGTTTTACAGATAAAGGCGTAATTTCTTTAACAGAAGAAAACTCAGCATCGTACGCTTTTGCAACTTTTATGCGAATATCAATAAAAGCGTTCAATTTTTTTAATTGCCCTAAACCCATAGCAGCAGCGATATCGTTCATATGGTATTTAAAACCAAGGGCTGTTATAGAATAGTCCCAACTGCCACTTGTAGTATTTCTTTTCCAAGATTCTTTGTCCATACCATTTACTCTTAAAACCATTAATTTGTTTGCAAACTCTTCATTATTGGTAACAACCGCACCACCATCACCAGTTGTCATGTTTTTAACAGGATGAAAACTAAAACATACCATATCTCCGGTAGTTCCAATTTTTTTATTTTTATATTCTGCACCAATGGCATGTGCTGCATCTTCAATTAACAAAATATTGTGTTTTCTAGCAATCTCTTGAAATTTATCTAAATCTATGGGATGGCCTCCATAATGTACGGGCAATAATGCTTTAGTATTCGACGTAATTTTTTCTTCTATTTTATTTATGTCAATATTCAAGGTATCAGACTCCACATCTACCAACACAGGTTTTGCACCCACATGTAATATAGCATTTACTGTTGCTGCATAAGTAAAGGTTGTGGTAATAACCTCATCTCCTTTTCCAATTCCAGCTGCAAGTAAGGCTAAGTGAAGCGCCGCCGAACAAGATTGCAGAGCAATTGCATACTTAGCCCCAGTATACGTTTTTAAATCTTCTTCAAATTGTTTAGTACGAGGTCCTAGGGTAATCCAACCAGATTCCATGGTAGCAATAACTTCTTTTTTTTCTTCTTCTCCAAAAACTGCGGTAGCTATAGGTAAAAATTTTTCACGCGGTTTTATATTCATAAACAGATTTTACTTTATACAGATATTTAAGTAAATTACAAATAACAAACTTAAGCCTTTACCACTTTAGATTCACCATAACTCTTAAGCTCTGGGGTGCTTCCGATTAATTTTAGAAAATAATAGTACAAAATACAAATTGCAGTATAAAAAGACAAAGGAACATGTAAAAAGTATCCAAAATGTTTTCTGGTTATAGACAAATATATTGAATCAAACAAAGGAAGAATTAGGGTTAAAGCATAGGGTAAAAACAAGTATTTTTTAAGTCTTCCCAAAGTTGTTTGATATGTATCTCTACCCAAAAACCCCTCCTCTGCCTTAGTATAAATATTATTTTTTACTCTGGAACGTATTTTTCCTAAATACTTTTTTATATTTTCAGAGGAATAATGGGTTAAAACATCTTTTTTTGTTATACCTATTAAACCATCTTTAGATATTATCAAATTAAAAAAATGAGGTACTAATCCGGGGTTACTTTTTATTTGCGGAAATTCTTTTTTTAAAAATTTAAAATCTACCATACTACTCATGGCAACAAGCTCAAAAATTGGTAACTTTTTTACGTTCTTGAAGTTAAATAAAACATAATCATTTGTTTCTTTTTCAACTGGGTAATAATTTTTCATAGATTTTACAAAAAACCTATGATCTTTCGAAAGTTTGTAAATAAAGTAAGAAAATGGATCTCCAAATTCATTTACGTAATTATTTAAAAATGGATAACCCTTTGGGTTTCTATAACCAGACCCTGTAACACCGTGAACTTTTGGGTTTTCTAAAAAAATTTTTAATTTATGTTTTATACTATCTTTATTTTCAATTACCTCATCGCTATCAATATAAATTCCATAATTTCCCTTTGCCTTTAAATAAGCTAAATACTTAGCCCAAGCAGGAACTGTTTTAGGATTATGAATTATAGTACATTTGTACTTTATAGCTATTTCTTTTGTTTTATCCGTAGAACCCCCATCCATTATAAGAATCTCTATTTTATTCTGTGGGTATGATTGTGCTCTAATCGATTTTAGGGTATTTGGTAATAACCTTTCGGAATTAAAAGTTGCAATTACAATACTAATTAAAGGATAATTCTCTTTATTCATTTAACTATTTTTTAAACTCTTTTCTATAAACTTCGTAAAATTTCTTTGATTCATCAGGTAAGTATTTTTTGTAGTTTTTCAAATCCTCTAATAAATTTAAAGTGTTTCTATAACCAATCACTTCTTTTTCTAAATTTGTAATTAAATCTTGCTCATTTCTATCTTGATATACAGTCGCTTTATTATAAATTACAGAATTGGGAAAATAATGCTGCATTATATAACCTCCCCAAATATCATCCATTCTTCCGACATAAGGAATAACCGCATAGTAAGGTAAAACCTCTCTAGATAAAAAAGTATTTTGTGAATTAAAAGGTGATATCTTGTTAGAACAATAAGGGCCTAAAACATCAGAATAATTTACAATGGGCCTAAAAGATAAACGAGCCATAGCGTCTATATCGGGATCGCCATCCCACAAATCAGCTTGAACCAATACTTTTCTTTTTACCTTCCCCTTATATATAAACTCATATCTCTTCTGTAATAATTGAATGGGATATCCCCTATGCCATACTTGATTTGAAGAAGTTACAGATAAAGGATCAAAGGCAGTTAGCTCTGTTTCATAATAATCAAGTATAATCTCTTTATTTACATACAAATTTTTTCCCCAATCCTCGTACGGTATATTATCATCATCAATTGTCGCAACAATAGTGGCACCTAAATTATAGGCCTCTACAAAGCCAATATTTCTGCGCATAATACATTTCCAACCAATAGTATCACTTAATTTTTTATATTTTTTTTCTTGATCCTCTGGAGACAAATATATCACCTGTTTATATTTTTTTTCTAGTTTTCTATATTCATCATGGGGTGTTTTTGTGTCCCCTACAATAATAAACCCCCAATCTTTCTTTTTGCAAAACTCTAAAGTTGCTCTAGATGGAGGATATATTGTTGTTGTTACTATATATTTCTTCATATTAACTTTTTTTTGTCTGCGCAACTTGTTCTTTTATCCAATTATATGTTTTTTCAAGTCCCACACTTAATTCTTGTGAAGGAGCCCAATTTAATTTTTCTTTAATCAATTTATTATCAGAATTTCTACCTCGTACACCAAGTGGACCATCTATATGTTTTATACTCAGATTTTTATTTGCAATGCTCATAACCATTTCAACTAATTGATTTATTGTCACCATTTCTTCAGATCCTATATTAACTGGGCCATAAAAATTCTTACTATTCATTAATCGTCGAACTCCTTCTAAACATTCATCAATATACAAAAAAGAACGAGTTTGCTTACCATCCCCCCATACTTCTATTTCTCCTCCCTTAGGGGCCTCTACTACTTTTCTGCACATAGCAGCAGGCGCTTTTTCACGACCGCCTGTCCAAGTACCCTCTTGTCCAAAAACGTTGTGAAAACGAGCTACTCTAACATCCATTTTATAATTTCGCATAAATGAAAAATATAATCTTTCACTAAACAACTTCTCCCAACCATATTCACTGTCAGGAGCAGCGGGATATGCAGATTCTTCAGAACATTTAGGATTATTCGGGTCTAGTTGGTTATATTCTGGGTATATACAGGCAGAAGATGAATAAAATAATTTTTTAATTCCTGCCTTGTTTCCGTAAAAAGATATATTTAAATTAATCATAGCTGAATTATGCATAACATCTGCATCATGACTCCCCGTAAAAATATATCCAGCTCCACCCATATCGGCAGCAAATTGGTACACCTCATCAAAAGGTCTATCAAGTATATCCATACATACTTTTGCATCTCTTAGATCTCCAATTACAAAATCATCTGCCTCTGTTTTACTAAATTCAGGATTTTTTAAGTCAACACCTCTTACCCAAAAACCTTCTCTTTTTAGTCTCTTAACCATATGACTACCAATAAACCCACCAGCACCACAGACCAAGGCTGTTTTTTTTGAATTTGCTTTTTCCATATTTTATTTTAAATTTTTTAAATAAGTATCTACAAATTTTGTAACAGTATAATTATCTACTGCTTTATTATAGGCATTATCTATTACTTTTTCATATTTACTAAAATTCTTTAATATTTCTGTAATCTTACTTTCCAAATTAGTATCGTCATAATAAATAAATTCCTTATCAGGTTCAAAATACCTTTCTATAACATTAAAAGGATCCCTTTTACATAATATTAAAGATCTTCCAAAAGCGGCTTCAAAAACACGAGATTTTAATTGGGGAACCACAATATTTTTATTAGTAAGCAACTCCCAAGGCTTGTATATGGGAGGTATTAACTTAAAAGCGCCATTATTTCTATAACCGGATAAACGCCAAACATTAAGTATATGATAAAAATTTGGATATAAAAGATTATGTACTAAAGTTATTTTAGACTGAGTAATAAGTCTCATCTTTTCATCATAAGGGGCACTCATATTTGTAACAAGCTCATGTTTTGAATTAGATACAAATCTATAATTAAACTTAGACATAGTTTTTAAATCATTCAAAAGTGTTTTAGAAACAATATGACCCGTATATATTATGTCGTATTTTTTTTCTGCCTTGGGTGGAATAAACTCTTCATTATAGACAAAATAAATAGGAATTCTTTTTTTATTTTTATTTTTAGCATTTAGCCAATCGGCCGTATATGGGCACAAAGTAAATATTTTATAAAACTGAGAATCATATTCATCAGGATTATCCCCTATAAAAAACTTATTAGGCTCTTCAAATTCCAAACGAACTATCTTCTTTTTTAAAATATTTTTCAGTTCTTTTCCTCGTAAATCATAGTGTTCCCACATAGTCTCCTTTTCAAAACCAGCTTCGATTAAAACAAAATCCCCACATTTTTTTGCAAATCGTTCAAAATTAAAATAACGTGTTGGATCTTGAACATAACCATCCCTTCTTGAAAGTACTTTCATAATTTTTTTATAAATTATTATTCTGTAAGTAAGTAAAAATTTTTGTGCTCGGACTGTTTTTTGCCTCTACAGATTTTCGTCTATATTTTTTATAGTTTAATACAAAATCATGAATAATTATAGGATCATTTCTACTTAAAACCACATTTTTATTTAGCCCCTCAATCCGCTCCGTATGGGTTCTCAGTAATAAACAAGGAACTCCAAAATAACTGGATTCTTCTTGATTGCTCCCACCATCAGTAATAATAAACTCACAATTACTCATTAATTTCATAAAATGGATATATGGTTGTCTTCCAACTAGAGTAATATTCTTATTCTTCTCTAGACTATTTAGAATATTAATGTTTTTTAAAGTCTCCTTTGTTAAATCATGCATCACAAAAACACAATGCGTAGTTTTTGATACCTCTACAATTTCACTAATAATACTTTTTACCAAACTCGCTCTAGCTAAATTTTCTTGCCTATGCATAACAAACATAAAATACTTTTTACTTCCTAATTTTTTAGCAAAACTAGGAGTATCTGAATGACTTAAGGCTAAATGCAAACTATCAACTAAAGTATTATATTTTGTATTAATTTTAATTCCATTTTTTGATTTTAAATTTATTAGTGCCCACTCATTAGGACAAAAGTGAATATCTGTAAGGCTTGATACTATAATACGATCTATTTCTTCTGGAAAAGGATTTAACAGATTAAAAGATCTCAAACCAGATTCTATATGAACCACCTTAACTTTATATATTTTACCAATTAATGCTCCCATTACAGTAGATACAGTATCTCCATGAACAATAATATAGTTATTTTTATTTTTCAGAAATTCTTTTTTTAATATATATGTCCCAATAAAAAAAGTTTTAAACCACCATATTACTAACCCCAAGGCGCTTTGCTTAATAAGACTATTAGACAAGATAATATCAATTTCAGGGTTACTAGCAAGTTTTAAAGTGTCACTTGTTTGTATTATGTTTTGACCAGTTGAAATTATTTTAAAGGGTACAGAATTATCTTTAAATTTTTTAATTACAGGAATCACCTTAATAAGCTCAGCTATAGTACCTACAAAAAAATAATACCTATTTTTCTCATTTTTCATAATTATAAATATACCATTTATAAGTACTTTTTATTCCAGAATTTAAAGATATTTTTGGTTTCCAACCTAGTGAAAATAGTTTAGAAACGTCTACCAATTTTCTAGGAGTCCCATCGGGCTTAGATAAGTCATGTTTAATTTTACCTTTATACCCTATGATCTTTGCAATAATTTTTGCCAAATCATTTAATTCAATATCTTCACCACAACCTATATTTAAAAATATATCTCCCAATTCATTTTGCTCAGGAGTTGGATTAAAATTTTGCATTAAAAATAAGCAGGCATCTGCCATATCATCTACATGTATAAATTCTCTACGTGGCGTCCCGGTACCCCAAATAGTAACTGATTTAGCATTATTCTTTTTCGCCTCGCTAAATTTGCGAATAAATGCAGGAAGAACATGACCCGTTTTTAAATCAAAATTATCATTAGGACCATATAAATTTGTAGGCATTGCAGCAATGGAGTTAGTGTTATATTGTCTGTTATAACTTTGACACATTTTTATTCCTGCAATTTTAGCTATTGCATAAGGTTCATTTGTGGATTCCAAATATCCAGACAACAGATATTTTTCATTTAAAGGTTGTGGAGCAATTTTAGGGTAAATACACGTAGATCCTAGAAAAAGTAGCTTATTAACATCATGTAAATAGGATAAATGAATAATATTATTTTGGATAACTAAGTTGTTGTATAAAAATTCCGCGGGATATCGACTGTTTGCTAATATACCACCTACTTTTGCAGCAGCCAAAAAAATATATTCCGGTTTTTCCTCTCTAAAAAAAATGTCCACGGACTTTTTATTCATTAAGTCTAACTCTTTGTGTGTCTTATAAATTAGATTTGTATAACCTTCTTCAACCAGCTTTCTTTTAATAGCGGAACCAACAAGTCCGGTATGACCAGCTATATATATTTTAGATTTTTTTTGCATATTTTTTTTCTTCGTTTAAATCAAAGTTACACATTAATTTTACTAAATTATTAAAAGATGTTCTTGGCTTCCAGTTAAGTTTCTTTTTAGCCTTGGAGCAATCACCAATAAGCAAGTCCACCTCTGCGGGCCTAAAATATTTGGAATCTATTTCAATAAGTATCTTACCTGAATTTTTATCTATTCCTTTTTCATTTAATCCTTTTCCTTTCCAAACTAAATTGAATCCAAGATTTTTTGCAGATTTCTCGACAAATTACCTAACTGAATGAGTTTTGTTAGTAGATATAACATAATCTTCTGGAGTATCTTGTTGTAACATTAACCACATAGCCTCAACATAATCTTTTGCGTATCCCCAATCTCTTTTAGAATCTAGGTTTCCTAAATATAATTTTTCATCTAAGCCTAGCTTTATTCTAGCCAAACCTCTAGTTATTTTACGAGTTACAAATGTTTTTCCTCTTCTTTCTGATTCATGGTTAAACAATATTCCAGAACATGCAAAAATGTTATAACTTTCCCTGTAGTTTATAGTAATCCAATGAGCATATAGCTTAGAAACAGCGTAGGGACTTCTAGGGTAAAAAGGTGTGTTTTCATTTTGGGGTATTTCTTGAACTTTCCCATACATCTCACTACTTGAGGCTTGGTAAAATTTAATGGACGGTTTGAAACGACGTATAGCCTCTAGTAGTCTAAGAGTACCAAGAGCTACAACATTACTAGTATATTCAGGCAAATCAAAGCTCACTCTAACATGACTTTGAGCACCTAAATTATATATTTCATCAGGTGAAATTTTATCAATTATATAACCTATAACACTAGTATCAGTTAAATCCCCATAATGCAAATATAAATTGGTATTTTTTTTATGCGGATCTCTATAAATATGATCAATTCTTTGGGTATTAAATTCACTAGCTCTTCTAATTACCCCATGAACTTCATATTTTTTAGATAGTAAAAGTTCTGCCAAGAATGAACCATCTTGTCCAGTTATACCCGTAATTAAGGATCTTCTCACAAAAAAATATATTAATTAATATTGGGTAAATATTAAATGTAAATCATTTTAATAACAAGGTAGTGGCTAAATATATTAGAATTAATCACCATCAAAACTTTTTCTAAGGTCTGAATAAAAAGCAATTCCTTTATCAGAAACCAATATCCTAAAATCTGTAGGACTTGATTCAATTACAGCTCTAGGAGGGAGACCTAAATAACCTGCCCTACTAAGTTTTCCATACTTTGCTATAACTGCTGCTTGATCTACACTATCATTAAAGGGTAATCCATGATTAGGTTGATTAAGTTCAATCATTGCAAGAGCAGAATTCCTCCAATCAAATTTATTTCTATGTAGTTCATCTAAAATACGAAGAGCCTCTCCAGAAACTCCAGAGGCTTCATCTACATGTGCTGTATCTAGAGAAAGGGCAATCATATCACCATATTTATTTCGTAAATAATCTATTAATTGAAAATACTGAGACAAACTATGACCTGCCCAAATTTCGATTGCTAAAATGGGTTTTATATTATGTACACCAGATACTTGCCTTAAGTGGGCTATAAGTTCCTCACCTAACCTACTTCCATTTTTAAAATCTTCAGAACTAGTCCTTATTATAGGACTCCCATTTTGCATAACGGATAAGCCCTCATTAACCCTTTCAAGTAGCATCTCTTGATTAGGTACACTGTTTAAACGCCACCCTATATGGTCTAGCAATTCTCTAGGCCTGGTTAACAACATCTCAGGTAAACTGCCCCAATTAACATCAGGAGCATCTATACTAGTTATAGGAACATCTAGTCTTAATTCATGATAAAATAAATTAGAATCGGTAACAAAACCCGTGTGTATAGACACACCAGAATGTTCAAAACCGGCGGGACGTAATACGTTGGTAACAAATTCATTGCAATTTGCTGCAGTACCTATAGTAGCATAGTAAGGAACAGCTATTTCCCAAGGTCTTGCTTTATCAGCTGGGGTACAACTTAATGAACTTATGGACATTTGTAATTCGGACATAAAAATAATATACCACTATAGGGTTATTGTATCAAGCGATTATGATTCGGGACTGTCTCAGATAATATAAGGGTTTACTTTTACTTAAAATGTAAAATTCTACCCAGTCGGCTAAAAACAGAATTTACAAAATTTATTACAATTTGATGCTTATCTGTCATCTCTCCAGTATTAACCCACATATTTATGTCGGTATCAAAAATTTTAACCTTCTTTCTACCCTTGTCGTAATATCTAAGAATATTCATTCTGTACCATACACCTATGGTATCTATTAAAAATAAAGCAATAGTTTTGCCCAGGGATAAGCCAAACATGGTTGAAGTGGACTTGCCAAAATCCACAAACACGGGGGCGTCGTAAATTCTTTTATATCCTAATTTATAGGCAACCGCCAAAACCTCAATATCAAAAACAAATTGCTTAATAACAAGCTTATCTAAAACATTTTCTAAAACATATTTTTTGTATGCCTTTAAACCTGTTTGAGTGTCACGAACTTTTAAATGAAATAATAATTTTACAATTAAATAATATCCATATGTTAAAACTCTTCTAAAACCACTATAATTTTTAACTATACTTGCAGAATGCAACTTACTACCGATAATAATATCAGCGTTATACCATTTCATGTGCTCTAAAAGCATCACAAGACTTTGAGGTTTTACATCTCCCCCACTATCTATAAAAGTAACTACATCACCTTTTGCAATTTGCATTCCATATCTAACGGCTTGTCCCTTTCCTTTATTATTTTTATATCCATAAATTTTTACCTCTGGTTTTTTTAATTTTCTTGCTTCTACTAATGAATTATCTAAGTTGGTTCCATCAACAACCCCTATTATTTCAAATTTGTAGGGCGTGGTTTTTAAAGTGCTATAAAGTTTAATTAACTCCTTTAATATGGTTTTTTCTTTTTTATAAATTGGAATGATTATTGAAAGGAGTTTAATTTGCATGGCAAAATGTAAAAAAGTAATAAGGTGAAAAAGTAATAATGCATTATAACAAACATATTAAAAAGTTTTCTTCTTTAAAAATAAAATCAATTTAGATAATTTTTTAGAAATGGTAACACATCTTTTATTAAATTCATCATACTCTTTAACATCAATGTATCCTAATCTTTTACTAATTAGCAATTGGGTCCTAAGTTCTCCACAAGATCCTTTTGAAATATACAAAAATCTAATAAATTCATTGTTGCTATATCTCTCAAATCCTTCAGCTACATTGGAAGGTATAGAAATACTTGAACGTTTAACTTGATCTTTTAAGGCGAAATCTTGTTTAAAAGGTGTAGATTTTTCTATTTCTTCATATAAATCAACACACAAATTTATACCCAAATTCCATATTTCAATATCCTCAACAGATTTAAAATAACTCATAGAGTATATCCTTATTACCTTATTACCTTATTACCTTATTACCTTATTACCTTATTACCTTATTACTTTCCAATTTTATTGATTCATAATATATAGCAACTAAAAATATTATTAAAAGTATAAAAGATACAGTTATAGAAACATATAAAACCTGTTCTACCGAATTATTAAATACAAATTTAATTAATAAATACTGTAAAACAGCAGCTAAAAAGGCAAAGGATCCAGTTTTCAATTTTGAAATGGCAACAAGTAACCAACCCAAAACAGAAACCAAAGAATAAAAGACCATATATAAAGCATAGAGAGGTATATATTTTATAGAGTTTAAATACTTAGCACCAAATAAAATATTAACAACAAGGGACGGAAAAAAGTACATTGCTATAAAACCTATAAGACTTAAAATCCCAACAATACTAATTCCCTTTATCAAGGGCTCCAAATAATTTTTACGTTGGTGGTATCGTTCTGCACAAACAGGAAATAAAACAGTAGCTATGGGAGACACTCCATAAAATATTATATGTCCCATAACAGAAGCCGAAGAATAATACCCGGCCGTTTCTGGAGAAAACAAATGCTTTACCAGTAATACATCATTATTAAAAATCAACGATAAACCTAAAAAAGTAAAAGTGGATCCTAGCGAAAATGAAACAATTCTTTTTAAATTAGATTTATTAAACTTTCTATATTCAAATCGTATATTTTTAGATAGTAAACCATACCCAAAAATCCCAGCGAGTAAAATAAAAAAAGATAGTAAATAAAATGCTTTATCTAAACCAAAACTAAAATAAAACACAAGGACTGCAACTACAAACTTAAAAAAAGATCGAGCAAAGGCATCGGCAGATAACGCTTTATACCTTTTTAAGGCTTGTAAAAATGATGTGTTAAAAGAAAAAATTAATCCTACAAAAAGAAGTAGAGTAAATGGCTTAAACAATTCCACATTTGTAATATTGAGATAGCGCGAGATGTAATACCTAAATAAATAGAATACTAATGAAATAAGTAGAGAAATAACAAAATTTATTCTAAAAATAGAATAAAAAAAATAAGAAAGGCCTTTTGGATAATTTACTTCCTTAACTTCTGAAACTATTTTGGTAATGGCATTTGCAATTACACCCATTGGAAGTGTAATTATTGCTTGAATAGAAAAAAGTGAAATTAGTACACCATATTCATTTACAGATAAAGCACGTCCCATTAAAAGCTGAAACAAATAAGCAAAAAAGTTAGAAAATAAAGAGGCAGTAGTTACAATAATGGTTCCCTGAATTAAATTATTTTTAAGATGCTTCTTAGCAAATAATATTGTCTTTTTAAGCATTCTATTCGCTACGTTCAAAATTAATAAAGCCATATACATTGTTTCCTGTAACCACAAGACTATACGGTATATTTAAATTTTTGTTTCTACTTAAAAATATGTAATTAATATTAGCATCTATGCTGGTTTTTTGATCCACTAAATAAACACTTGTTTTGGGTTCTGTGTAAAAACTAACCGTATCGTCTGCCCCTGATATATCTGTGTAAATTTTAAAATCACCCAAAGAATATTTTTGAGCTAGGGTATTTACCAACCTAGAAACATTTGGTTGATATATATTTATTTTTGAAGGACTTAATATAAAAAACCCCATAACCAAAGATACAAATAAAAGAATATGTATAAAATTGGTATAAATTTTTGAGTTTACATAACGTAATTTAGATGTATCTACAAAAAATATAATAGAAAAGGAGGCTAAAAAACCAAGATAAAAATAAAATGAAATTTTATTTATTTCAAAAAAGGAGGAAGTATAACCAAGAAGCAAAACATAACTAGTTGTAAAAATAAGTTTTTTTGTAAACTTTAATTTCTGTAATATTAAATAGGACAAATATACAACAGGAACTGCAAAAGTAAAAGACAATAACCTACCTACATAAGGAAAGTATCCAAACATATATTGAAATTTATTCAAATACATAGTGTAAAACCCTGACAACAGGCCATCCCCCACCCCACTTTTTGCACTATTAAAAAGTAATATTTCACTATACGAAGGGGAATTGTCTATTTTTGACAATAAATATAAAAGATATACAAAAATCCCTAAATACATTAAGAATTTGAAGCCGTATAACATTTTTATAAATTTAAAGAAAAATTTTTTAGAGAAAGAAAAATTATTATAACCTACGACTGCCGAAAATAATAAAAATAGCCAAAAAAATTCAAGATTGTATGAATAAAAAATACCGGAAACTAGGGCTCCAAAAAATGCAGAAAATAATATTAAAAATAATATTTTTTTAGTTTTAGTATAAGATTTAAATAATAGAAAAAGTGTAAATATTGAAAAAAAGGCAAAAAAGATGAATGCTAAAATACCGGATTCAGTTAAAAATTGAAACCAAACACTATGTATTGGAACCTTATAACTTAATGCCCCGGGGTCTAATAGGGCAAAATCTTTAAAAAAAGAAGAGTCTTTTAAAGCAGTACCAAAATCATTTCCCCCAACTCCAAGTAGTGGGTGCTTCAAAAACATATAAAAACCAATTTTTAATAAAATAAAATGGGTGAAAAAAGAATGTATCCTGTAAAAAAAGAAGTTTCTAATAAAAGTTCCGGCAAAAACGGAGACACTAAAAATAAATACCGGCAAAAAAATCACAAGATATTTTATAAACATATAAAAATGTTTTTTTAGTACACTTGTAAAGTAATATAAAAATAGGAATGTAAAAACAAGTGTCCCAAACCCCAGACCTAAAAGAGCGCTTCTAGAAGAAGTTAAAAACAAAGATATAAGTATTAAAAACAACAAACAAGAATATTTAAGTAAGTGAACTTTGTTTTTTGCAAATATAAAAACTTTATAGACACAGAGCCAAAAGCCAAAAGCCAAAAATAGCCCAAAATGATTAATATCCCAAAAAAATGCTCCAAAACGAGGAACATGATTTGGCACAGGCCATACAGCTCCCACAAGTTTAGAAGTAGAATAAAAAAATATAATTTGAAAAACTACAACCGCTAAAGATACAGACACAGAAATTAAGTAAAGATCAATAAATAACTCTTTAAAATTCTTAATATTTTTATATAAAAATTTTATACTCAAATATAAAAAAGCTACAAATAGATAAAAAAGGGCGTATAACAAAGAATCTAATAGATCAGAACTCACAAAAGAACTACAAAAAATTACTACAAATAAGCCAAATAAGCTAAAAAATACAGCATCAACTAATTTCTTTTTATATATAAATAAAAGTAACAGTCCATACAAAATCAGTAATGCTGAAACTATACGAACCGGTAAAATATTCCATTGATATATAGAAAACAATTCCTTATGGTTTAAAACCATTAGAAAAGACAACAGAGACAATAAGAATATTCCAGCATTTTTTAGCATAGCATTTATTTTTATCATATTTTTACTGACACTTTTTCAAAAGTTGTAATTTACCTTTAAAACCAGGACTAATAAAACTAGGATAATAGTACTTATCTATTGTACAGTATGGTTCTACATTGGTATAAGAAACTATATACTTGTAATCCTCATTTTTCGGAAGCCATTCTTTACTAAATATATATTGAGGGGGTTTTCCAGTGTAAATGTTGGAAAGTCTGTAATAAGCATTATGCTCAAAAGTTGATTTTACGTCTAACTGATTTGCACTAATTGTTTGCGACAAATTCCAAACATATTTATTTAAAGACAAATAATCATGTTCAAAAGTCACGCTTACAATAAACATTACTATTAAAAAAGGTACATAAAAATAATACTTGGGTCTTATTTTATTTAAATAATTTCCTAAAATAAATAGTATTAGAGGAAGAACCACAATAATATATCTATCAAAATAATCTCTAAATACAAAACTAATTACAAGTATAGATATAGAAGGAACACCTAAAATATAAAAAAGTTTGTTTTTATATATATCAATTTTGCTGTTATGAAGTATTATGGCCAATCCTCCTAAAGAGGCAATAGAAATAAGGGTGATAAGAGCACGAACGCGTACGGGGGAATCTACAAATAATGTCTGCTTTATACCAAATCCTAAATTTTGAGGGTTAAACCCGGCATAGCTTAATATATTGGGGACGTAAAACATTAATTCGTTTTGGAATATCCAAAAAAATATAGAAAATACAGTAAAAACAAAGAACACACTTGAAAATATTAAAAGGCTAGGTGCTTTAAAAAACTTATTTTTTACGACTAAATATAAAACGTATCCTAATGTAACGGGAAAAACAAAAAAACCAAAATAATAAAAGGTTTTTATAATCCTAAAAAGAACTTCTAAATAAAATCCCAACAAAAATAATTTCCCTTGAGTAACCGAAATTGACTGATAGGTATAAGCCAAGGGTTTGGGATAAAACAATTGGTATAAAATAAATACAATAACCGGTATTAATAAAATTAGTATATGTCTAATACTTTTTTTCCTCTTTTTTATATATAAATAAATCAATATAAATGCTATTGAAATAAATATTCCCGTTTGTCTCGATAACACAGAAAAGGTAACAACTAGAGAAGTTATTACTAAACTTTTAGTAGCTCTATTTTGTAAAAATAACAAATAATAATAGGAAGAAATAATAAATAAACTTAAAAAATAGATATCAGTCATAAAACTAAAACCCAAATTTAAATAGAGAGGATTTAACATTAATAACAAAGAAAGTAAAAAGGACAACCTTTTGCGTATTTTATTTAAAATAAGGGTTTTATAAAAATAAATTACACCTAATAAATAAAATATTGAGGTCATTAAACGCAAATAAGAAGGGTCTTTTTTGACTATATATACTAGGGATCCTAAAAAAGTTTGAAAAAGTGTTGTTGGTGATGTTAGAGGGTGGAGTAAAAAACCATTTTCAAAAAAGTGCCTTACATTCCATTCATAAACGTAACTGTCATTTAACAAAAAAAATCCCCTCCAGGGTAATATAAGAAGCAATAATAACCATATTATTACAAAACCGATGACAGGATTAATCTTTAAAAAAAGTTTCATAATTCAAACTATGTATAAAAAATGTAAAATGTACAAAGTGAATACACTTAATAAAAATAAAACATTAGCTCCGACCGTTGCAATTATAGCATTTTTATTATATTTAATAATTAAAAACAATCTTTTGATATATGGAGATGAGCCAGAAATAGCAGAAACAGCTATTAATATGCTAAACGGATATAAAGCTATATTTAGAGGAAACCTTTCTATAATAGAGCCACAATCTTATTTATACGGGAGCATATATACTTATATTTTTTTTGCAGTTACCTTTCCAATCACCCTAATCAGACAAATATTAGGATTTCCCGTATCAGACAAAAACTTTTTTTACCTATTTTTTAGAGTAATAAACTTAGGTATTTTCACACTAAGTTTAGTATACATGTACAAAATACTTAGATTATTAGAACTAAAGAATAGAAACTATAGATTGTGGGCACTATTCTTATGGGTAATCAATCCTATATTTATTGCCAGATCCCAGTTCATTAACCAAGATGTACTAGCGCTAAGCCTTTTTTCAATATCTAGTTTTTATTACTTGAAATACTTGAACAACAAAGAGGATAAGTATATTTTTATATATTTTTTTATCTCAGGACTCACTATATCAGCAAAAATAACCTATATAATACCTTTAATTTTCTCGACCTTCTTTTATCTATACATAGATAAAAAAGTATTACTGAAGAAGATGGTTTTTCTCATACTACCACTGGTTTCCTATATTATTTCCTTTCCTTACTCAGTAGTAAATTTTCATAGATACTTTAATAGGCTTATCGAACTTAAAGCATTGGAGGCGGGAATAGCCCTAGACAGTTATAATTTAAATCCCCTGTATTACCTTGAAAAAAATTTTATATATTTATTTCCCATTCTAATTTATATAATTTACAAAATTTATAAGAAAAAAATGAAAATGGAATGGAACTTAAAGACAATATATATTGTAGGACTATGGGTATCACTAATTTTATTTTTTTCAGTACAGATAAGAAAAACTGACAGGTGGGGAATGCCCATTTACTTTTTGGGATATATTTTAGTTATATACTATTTATATAAGTCTAGGGCCAAGAAAATAATATATACCCTACTACAAATAAATGCCTTTATTCTAATAAGCATGATATTTCCTATACTAGTGTTTTTTACACAAAAAGATCCTAGAAATATATTAAGAAAATATGTAGAAAGAAATACAAAAAACACATATGCAATTTTATCGGAACATGGAAACAATGATGAGGTAGAAAAAAATACTAATGTTTCCGTTTTCAAACACAAAATATATGAAAATAAAGATGATCTGACTACATATTTTCCTTATCCTGAAATTGAAAAATATGATTACCTAATAATAAGCAATGGAGCCATTCGTGATTTTTATAACAGATACAGTCTTAGCAAATATAAAGGTATTCGTAGTTGGAACAATTATATAAATAATCTTACAAAAGTTGATTCAGTTGGATCAAATAAAATAAGATACGAGCCAGAAATAGGATTTACTATATACAAAGTCAATTAGTAATCTTCTTATATAAATACCATTGATTTTGACCTAAATATTTATAACTTTTAACAAGAATATATTTAGAATTTATTGGGTTAAAATAATTGGTGTCATTCTGAACTCCAAGAATTACGTAATCGGTATCCACAATATTTGTAAATGGGTTATAGGCTTTGAGTTCTTTTGTTTTTCCATAAAAATATAGTTTAAAAACAGGCGCATCATATACAGCAACGCTTAAATCATTTGCCCTTGTATTTTTATTTAATTCATAAGCTATTTTAGAAAGACCTGCGCCTGCCTGGTCGGTATTCACCATTCTTGAAGATCCTTTAATACCACCTAAAAAAGGATTGTAATAAACAAGGGAGTTTGGATAAACAATATAAGAAAGTATAAATGTACCAAACCCAAAAAATACAAAGATAATGATTTTTTTAATATTAAAATATGTAGCAGAAATATACCTATACAAACTAAAACTAACAAAAAAAACTACAAAGGGTATTATAGGAAGCATATATCTAAAAATCATTTTATCAGGGTAACTTATAACAACAGTATAAAAAACAATATATCCCAAAATTAGTACCATTAATGTGTCAAGATTCACTTTTTTTCTTTGTTTAACAAAAATATAAATCTTTTTTATTGAGAGAGGTCTTAAAAAGATAAGGAGAAAGTAAAAAAACGATAATGCCAAGAAAGAGTTCACCCTATACACAAATTGAAGAGGGTAATGAAAAAGTTTAGTGACTAAAGAATTATTAGAAGTATCTATAAAATAAATTAATCTTGAAGAAGTTTCATCTCCTAAACCTGTAGAAAAAACACCTTCTTGTAACATTCGAATAAAAGGATGAATCGGATCTACCCACAAAGTCGGCCAAAAAATTATTACAAATACATATGATATGAAAAGGAAGGCACCAGCCTTAAAAACAAAAAAATATATAATATTTTTTGTCTGTTTGGTTTCTAAAAATGATTTATACAAAAGAATCAGAAAAATATATGGTAATAGTATAAAAGAATTAGATCTGGTTAAAAGGCTTAGGGCAAAGAATAAACAAGATATAATAAATAAGTAGAGTTTATTTTTATATAGAAAAAATAGCATTGATATAAAACTCACAAACATAAATATTGCTACAAAAGCATCCATGTGTAGAGATCTGGCATTACCTATAAAAAAAGGCTCTGTGGAAATAAAAAATAAAAATAATAAAGATACCCATTTGTTAACATATTTATAAATTAAAAAATACACAAACATCACAGATAAAAAAATAACTACTTCAATTGGTATTAGAGCTAAAAAATTAAATTCAGGAAAAATCTTAGAATTCAATGGGTCCAGTGTATAACCGTACCGGTGCATCATATATTTTGGGAAATAATATATAACAGCTCCAACAAGCCAAGATATTGTAACCCCAGGATGATAAAAAACATAAGTACCGGAATAATCTTTTCCTTTAAATGAAACAAAAAATCTATATGCGCGATTTACCCATAAATCTGCTGTGGGTTGACTATACTCATATCCTAACTTGTAAAATAAAGCATATAGAAAATAAATTATCAAAAAAGTAAGAATTAGAAAGTAGTATTTGTTTAAAACCTTTTTTATAACCAGTAAATTCATTTTTGTCACTTAATAAAAAGGAGCCGAACGCCAACAATTATAAGACCAACTCCTAAAATATTTTGTGTATTTATGCTTTCTCCTAAATACTTATAACTTACAAATAGCACAATTATATATCCTAAAGATAAGGTTGGGTATGCAACCGAAAGAGGAATATTTTTTAATATATAAATCCACAAAATACTACTTAAGCCATATAAAAAGAAACCTAAAAAAACAAAAGGACTAAACACAATTCGAGGAAGATTTAGTAAATTGAAAGGAATAGAAATTGAGGAGACACCATATTTTAAAAAATATTGCCCGGCTACACTCAAAAAAATATTTATAAAAAGTAGTAAATAAGGTATCATACAATTTTCAATTTTATGCTTAGTAAATAATAGTCGAGAAAACAAAGAATAGCAAAGCGAAAACTTGAATTTAGATATTAGATAATAGATAATTAGGAAAATGAATAAAATAAGAACAGTATCAATTGTAATGCCCGTTTACAATGAAAAAAACACATTACTCGATATTCTGAAAAAGGTAAAAGAAGCTAATGTATTGGGTTTAGAAAAAGAAATAATTATAGTAGATGATTGTAGCACAGACGGAACAAAAGATTTATATAAAAATCTTGAAAAAGATAAGAAAATTACAATAATACGCAAAAAAATAAATCAAGGTAAAGGCGCAGCATTAAAAACAGGCTTTGAGTCAGCAAATGGGGATGTGGTTCTGGTGCAAGACGCCGACTTGGAATATGATCCAAATGAATATTCTTTACTATTAGAACCAGTTTTAAACGGTAAAGCGGATGTAGTATACGGATCTAGGTTTTTAAGTCCTAAACCACATAGGGTTTTATATTTTTCTCATTATGTTGCAAATAAAATTCTAACTTACTTATCAAACACATTTACTAACTTAAATCTTACAGACATGGAAACCTGCTATAAGGTTTTTACTAAAGAAACCTTAAACAAAATAAAACTAAAGCAAAATCGGTTTGGATTTGAGCCTGAAATAACTGCAAAAATAGCAAAACTTAAGAATATAAGGATTTATGAGGTTGGTATTAGTTATTATGGTAGAACATACGAAGAAGGTAAAAAGATAGGGTTAAAAGATGCGTTAAAGGCAGTATACTGCATTTTAAAATATAGATTCGTAGATTAATTACCCAAAAATGAAATTTAAAAAAAATTTTAAAGAACATAATTCGTATTTATATATTATATTAATAGCCATAATACTTTTTGGTACAAAATTAGTGCTAAACAATCTGCTTTTGGCAGAAAACGGCGACACCTATGATTTTTTTAAAGTAGGTTATTTTATTAAACATGGAAATTGGGATTACACTTCAAAAAGAATGCCACTATTACCCATTTTTCTTTCTTTTTTTAATCCTGAATATTTTGTAAACGCAGGAAGAGTTATAATAAATACTTTTTATTTTCTTTCAGTTTTTGTTTTTTATAAATATTCAAATATTATTCTTAAAGAAAAAGTGGGCAATACAATTAAAGAAATAATAACCTCAAATTCATTTTTAGTAACATTAATTTTTGCCTTTAATTTAGTTATTTTTGAGAATTCATTTTACATTTTAGCAGACACTCCTTTTTTATTTTTTAATATTTTATTTTTATATGTTTTTAGAAAATATGAATCCTTTAACAAAGCTTCACAGGATGTCCAAGATATTCTACTTGCTTTAATAGCAGGGTTAAGTTTTTACACAAGACCAGAAGGCTTACTTCTTTTCGTAGCATATGGAACATACTTACTAATAAACAAAAAAATAAAACAATTGTTAAAGTTTGGAATATTGGGTTTTATCTTGATAACCCCCTACTTTATTAGAAATATTTTAATCTATAACAAAATACTTTATTCAGGATATTTAAGCGATGAGGCGGGTTTTATATTTAATATTCAAACTATACTTCTTAGAATATCAAACTTCTTTTTTGGAATCGGAGGTATATGGCTAATACCAGTATTATATGTTCTATTTGCAATAACCCGAAAAAATAAAGGTTTTTCAATAAAAAAGTATGGGGTTGACTCACTTAACATAGAAACTTTACTATTTGTATTCTACTCACTTGTTCTTTTAGCTTGGGGACCGTATGTACGATTATATACAATCCCGATCTCCCTAATAATAATATTTGCCTTTCTTAAAATAAAAGAAATAAATATGTCTACTGTTTCTAAAAGTAATTGGTTGATAGCTAGTTTTCTAGTGCTTTCTTCAATATTGTTTTATATAATTGTACTACAAAAGTATGATCAGACAGATTTAGGATACAGAAAAATAGGTAAAATAATGTCTCTACTTTTATCATTTCCAGTTATATTTGCCTTTTATTTTTTTTCTATAAACAAATTATCAAAAAAATATTTTCTAATAGTCTTTTCAATATTAATTATAATTATAAATATAGTTGTATTTACAGAAAAATTTATTATTACCAGATACAAATATTCAACATTAAAAAAAGCTACAGAATATTACATGGAAAACTATAAAAATAATGGGAATTTAGGATATGACTCCGGAAGTGATGTAGAAACTTGGTACACGAGAGATTTTGAAAAAAAGAATAATTATCTTAAAAGTGGGGAGGATTTTTTTAAATGGGCCAAAAATAGAAATATAAAGTATATTGTTACAACACAAGAAATGGGTCATAATGACAAATTTATTGATTATATAAAATGGAATGAGCTAAAGCATAAAGTTTTAAAAGAATACCAAAGCCCATTTTTCTATGGTAAAACAAAACTTATAGAAATTGAATAATTGTTACACTAACTATTTGAACACATAAATATCGTAAGTATTAAAATGTTTTAGTAATATAGGGCCTTTTAAATGGGGGTAATCTTTTTGTATTTTTGTAAAATCGGCCATGTAGTTTCTCTCATTACTATCAAGTCTATCAAAATAATATACATTCGTTGGCTTGGGTACTTTGTCCTCATACTTAACTAAGCTAAAATATTTCTCTTTTATTATAGGATCTTGCTCAAAATACCATAACATATATCTAAAAGGTCTCCTATCACTACCGTAGATTTCTATCAAATCAGTTCCCATGGAATCGTTTCTAATTTCTTGAGTAGCCTTATAGCTCATTTCATAAGTATCCAGAGGAGGCTGGTATTTTATATAGGCATTAATATTAAGGAAAATAAAAAACCAAATAAGGGTTACGCAGTAGCTTATTTTAATTTTCGTCATTAAATAAGATACGTATAAAATAAATATGGGAATAATAACACTATGAAACCACCAAGCGTAAAAGCCTTTATTATCAAATTTTACTGTAATTGCAAAAAATAACAGATATAAAAAAATATAAGAAGATAATATAAATATAGAATCAGTATGTTTTTTGTAAAATTTTAGTATAAAAAATAATAGTGACAGCAATAAAAAAAATGAGAAAGCAATAAAAAAGATATGGGTATTACCAAAAAATACTAATGACAAATTTTTTGTAAAGACATAAAAAAAGTTAGATATAGAGTTAAAAAACCCTATATTTGACTCAGTAGATATATCACCATGTAAATAAAGTAATATCTGCTTTATATTCCAAAAATTAAATTTTTTTTCTTCTATTAAATAAGGAATTATTGCAAAAATAAAAAATACAAGTATAGATCTAATCCATATTACCGGTTTTATTTTAGGTTTGTATATAATAAATAAAATAACAATAGGAAATAAAACAAATACGCCACTAGGGTGAAAACTTACTAGCATTGCCAGACAGAAAAAAAGTAAAATTAAATAATTTTTGGAATTATTTTTAAATATATTTACTAAGCTGTAGAAAGCTAAAACAGAAAAAGGGGGCAATAAATTAGGATTTAATCCGTATGCTCCCTCTAAAGCAACTTTGAAAGATAAACCGTATAAAATTATAGAAATCAGGGCTGTTTTTTTATTAAAAATTTTAAAGCTAACAAAAAATAAAATGAGCAGAGTTATTATGTTTATAATCGTCGAAAAAAATGCGGGGGCAAGCGGGTGAAACCTTAAAATATAATAAACAGGAGCTAAAATATAATAATAAATAGGACTTAAAAACCCCCATAAAACTGAAAAAACAGGTCCTCTGTAAATTATTTCATGATATTTAAACAGCTTGAATATTAGTACTAAGTCTCTAGAGTTATCATGTCCAAATGTCGCGAGTATAGGTAAAAAGTATAACCTTACGAAAACAGATATTAGAAAAATAATAAAAAGTGTTACATAAAATAAGTTTTTATTAAAATTATCGAACAAACTATTTTTTTTAAACATATGAGTACATATTAATTAAATTTATATAGTGTTTTAACACAAAGTCCATTTACAAAAATATCTTTTTCTTTGGTATAATGTGCCTCACCTTGTCTATAATTACAACCATTTAACACATAGTCCGGTTTAGGTCTATAGATTGGGGATTCCTCAGTCACTTCACCAGGATAATATAAATAAAGCATCTTATAATCACTACTGGCAACTTTTAGATTGGCTCCATATTTTTTTTTGAGATACTCAGCCGTTTCTATATAACCACTAAGGGAGGAAAGGTCATCATATATATAGTCATTTTTTAGAACTACAGATTTAAAAATTGGATCATAATAGGCTGGGTAATTTACAGATAGAAAAAACATTGCAATAAAAACATAAGTAAGAAAAATAAAATTAAAGATAAATTTAACTTTATATTTTTTAATTTTAGACAAAAATTCATAGAAATAGTAATAGCCAATTCCTGAATAGAAAGCCAAGTATATAAAAACTGTAGACATATATCGATCAATTTTCTTATTTCCTAGTTCATGAATAGAAAAATATATTATAGGAAAAATCAAAAGAAATAAAAGAAACCTATTCTTTAAAAATTTCTTATAATTTATAACTAATATAATCAGACCTGCTTTTAACCATGGGGAGGATCTAATTAATAGGGTTAAAAAATAGTAAAAATAAGAATGTATATGAGGAGTGATAGTATAGTCAAAATTTTCTACTTCTAAACCCTTTATACCTAATATAAACACATCATATGTCATTCTTTTTAGTGTATATAAAGGCTCTCCCCAAAAAGAGGGATACATAACAAAAGCGGTAATAAAAAAAGTAGGGATAAAGTATAAAAAACATGAAGATATAATATTTAAGGTTCCCTTTATATTCTTTGTTTTTATCCAACCAAATATAGTACTTAATATCAAAACACTTGGGATAAGTAAAAAAGCCGTCGATTTTTCAATAAAAGCAAGACCACCAAAAAAACCAGATAGTGCAAGTATAATTTTTGAATGTCTAGAGATAGAAAAAATATTTTTTATATTTTTTAAATCAATCAAGTATTTAACAAAAAATATTGAAGATAAAAAATATAAATAGGCTAAAACCCCATCACTTTGAATTATTCTAGTAGTATAAATCAAAAATGGTTCTATTGTGATTATAAGAGTTACCCAAAATGCAAACTTTGAGTTAAAAACTTGTTTTATGAAAAAATAAATAATAAAGGTTAACAGCACAATAAAAACAGATTGGGGTATTTTTTGAAAAATATGCAAATACAACTCATATTCTTTTCCAGTAATACTGGGAATTACACCAACTTTTATAAATAAATTTAGAATTTTCCACCCTAATATATTAAACCATACAGTTAATACAGCAGGTTGAATTATTAAAAATAATTTATCGAAGTGTAAATGAATAAAACGATCCCAAAACTCAAAACTCCAATATTTTATATGAAAAGCGTCATTATGCACAAAATCCAGTCCAAGCCTGTAAAGATGAGTATATAGAGTAACAAAAAGCAACGTAACAGACCATAACCATTTCCTATAACTTAAGGGGATCATGTCTAAGGATAACGCAATAAAATTGGATTAATATATTTACTGGGAAGATTTTTATGTAAAATTAACTCATATTCGTATATTTCGGTATACATTTGATTTATTTCAAATACCTCATCAAGTTTATCTTTAGCTGTTGGTAAATTGTTTATTTTCTGACCTACCTCAGCATTTAATTTTTGTATTATAATATTATAATACTCCTCTTCACTTCTAACGTAGGTCAAGTAGTATGCACCTTCATTATAAACTTTTTGTATTTTGTCAGATCCATAAATGTCTTGATAATAAGTTGGTTCTCCTTGCCTTGATACAAAAATTAAAGGTTCACTAAAATCAGCTGTTTCTATTTTTTGCATAAAAGGCTCCCTGTCTTGAGGTGTGCTATCTCCTTCAACATAAAATTTTATTACTGGTGCAGATAGTCGTATATAATATAGTACATTAACCCTACTAGAAGCTTCATAATATCGTTCATTATATTCTTGAATGGCTTTAACTAAATCCCTGTTAAAATCTGGAAAATAAACCAATTTATTATAATCAGTAAAGTATAGTAATAGAAATAATGAAAAGAAAATGGCAAATACTCCTCTAAACAATAATACTGAATATTTTTTAAAGTGGCCTATTTTTGAGTAGGCTAAATTCAATACAAATAAAATAAAGGTCGCGTTTATTAAGGCTAAAATAGGATATAACGGAGTTATATACCAAACTAACTTAGAATTGGAAACAGAAAAAAACAAGAATATAACTAGTGTACCAATAACTAAAAAAATATGGGGATTACTTTTCTTATAACTTTTATATACCGTATAAATAAATGCAGGAATTAAAACTAAAAACCAAAGTCTAAAGTTTACCTTTAAAACTGTTATATACCATAGGAAAGGCTCAGTTTTTCCTTGCTGATCTGTTAAGCCTCTATTTAAAATATGTTCTTGAAAATATGTTTTTATAAACATATCACCATGCAAAAAATACATATATAAATGCCAGGGTAAAGCCACTAATAAAACTGTAAGTAGGAAAAATACAATACTTTTTATAAAAAATTTTGTATTCAGTGTTTTGTATTTAGCATTCTGTATAAAAATAAGATAAACACCGTATAAACCCAAAATAGGTATTGGTAGCAAACCCACAATTGCTTTTGTCATTACTGCAAATCCGCAAAAAGCACCGCTCAACAAAATATTTTTAAATTTACGACTATCAAAATATTTATATCCATAAAATACAGAAAACATAATAAATACAGTAACTGTTACATCTAGCATTCCCATTCTTGAATAATATAAATACTTAGGCGAAGTTATTAAAATTAAACCGGCAACAAGCCCTACTAGGCGAGATTTGAATAAGTATTTACCTATAAAATATAAGGAAACAACGCCAATTAACCCAAATATTGCAGAAGTTAATCTTGCAGAAAACTCCGAAATGCCAAAAATATTCATAAAAAAAGCGCTAAACCACATATAAAGTGGAGGCTTTTCAAGCCAGATTTTGTTTAAATCCCAATGCAAGGTAAACCAATCTCCTGATTTTAAAATATTTCTAGAAACTTGGGCATAAATGGCCTCATCCCAATCAATTAACTTATTTTTACCTAAATCCCAAAATAAAAAGAAAGAAGAAAATAAGGTCAAAAATATAATGGGTACTTTTTTTAAATCATATAACCACGAAATATACTTAGAAAAATTTATATTTTTGTTCAAATAGAAAGCTATCATTACAGCAAAAAAAATAGTAAACCAAAAAAATTCCAAATTATAAGTATAAAAAATGCCGGATACTAATAAAGCGATAATTGAAGAGGCCATACCTAATGCTAAAAAAGATTCTTTTTTAACACTTGTTAAATATCCCTTAACTAAAAACCCTAAAACTACAAAAAACAGTAAAACATACAAAGAAATGCCAAAAAAACCTGTTTCTGAGGCCACCTCACCCCATATCGAATGACTGGGCACCCGTTCATTTACAATATTTTTTTCTCTAAAAAAATATTCCTGCGCATAACTTGTTTTTCTAAAAGCCTCATTAAAGTTTCCAAAACCGGCACCTAATATAGGGTTGTCTCGGTACACCTCCATAGCCCCCTCAAGCAAAATAAAATGTGTATCAAAAGAATCCAGCCTTGTATGCATAAAACGTTTATATTCATAATAAGCACTTCCTTTAAATATTTGGAAATAAGAGAAAAATAAAGTTATAAATACAAAACTTACTATTAAAATATATCTAGCATATTTTTTAAAACCTTTTATAAATAAAAAATAAATAAAGAAGATAAAAGCGAAAGCCATGCCCATCCAGGCACTACGACTTTGAGTTAAATATAAAACTCCTATCAGAAATACACTATTAAAAATCCAGAAAACACGAACTTTGGACGTGTATATAATTGAAAAAACAATCGATAGAGGTATAACCGAAATAATAAATGCACCAAAATGGTTAACATCCCAAAAGGTGGAACCTATTCTTGGGTTATGACCAGGTATTTCCCATATGGCACCAAACTTGTATGCAAATATTTTAAAAGAATAGAACTGAACAATAGAAATAAAACCGGTAACAGTTCCAAGGAGTCCGTAAAGCCATAAGCTTTTTTGTATAAACTTAAATCCATAATTTTGATATAGAAATTTTATTAGTATATAAAAATATACAATCGTAGTATAAAAGATCAATAATTTAAACCCGGAAATTTTATTTTCTGCTATAAAGATTATAGAAATCAGTCTAACAATATACAAAAGCACTAATATAACCAATATAGGATCTTTTATAAAAGACAAAACTACCTCCTTTTTTTTATGTCTTCTAAACCATAGATAAAACCTATAAAATGTGGTTAATAAGAGACCAAAAAAGGCTATTCTAATAGGTAAAACATCCCAATATACCAGTGAGAACAATTCTTTGTGTTGTAGTGGAACCAATACCAGCAAAAACAAAAAACCAGTAGCAATATCCTCTATACTTATTAAGACCATAAGTATAAATATAAATATAGCTAAAAATATCTCGATAGTTGGCATAAATAAAAATCTATTTTATAAAATACAAACCTATTAAAAGAATGGTTTTTTGGCCACTAACCATAGTACATTAAACCAGCTACACACTAAATTAGCAATATAACAATACCCTTTTTACTATCCTATAAATTGTGCAAAACCTTTATATACACCTGTGATGTCTGAAAAGCACAATTTTCCCAGGTATATTCCTTTTTTACTTTTTGGGTGAAGTCGGATTTAACAGTACCACTTAGTGCCTTGACAAGGGAATTCTTAATTGATTCTATACTTCCCGGATCACAATAAACTGCATTTTTCTCTAAATATTCCTTAGCTCTTTTACCTGAGGCAACCAAAGATCTGGAACCGGATACAACAGCTTCTAAATATACTAATCCTGTTGTCTCAAACCACGAAGGACAGGCAAATATGCTACACTTAGAATATAAGCCAGCCAATATTTCCTGGTTTATAAAACCGGTATATATAATATTCTTATTATTAAGCTCTTTTTTAAAAATCTTATAATAGGTAGGATGATGTTTATTATAGGATCCGGAAAAAACCAGACACATATTCTTAAAAGAAGGGTCTGTAGTTTCTAACTCTTTAAATGCCTTTATTAGAGATAGTTGGTTTTTTCTAGGCTCTATTCTTCCGGCGCAAAATATGTATTTATTTTTGCGCACTATTTTTAAAGCCACGAGGGAGTTTACCTTTTCAAACTTTTTAATATCCACCCCATTAACAACCTTACTCCATTTAAATTTCCTGGCTTTATACGATTTACGTAAATCGTCTGCTTCTATATTTGTTTGAACAATTATATGGTCTGCCATTTCAATAGATTCCCTTTGTTGCCTTCTTATACCATAAAACAACTGAATTAAAGCTGGTTTGAGTTTGGGTAAATAGAAAAAGCCTTTAGTTATGTTGCGTGCTACATCTCTCCATGGTTGATAGGGTAACAATATATTACCAATTTTTGCCAGGCCAAACCTGTATTCTTTTTCATATCTTTCAAATTCTTTTAGGGAGTGATGAATAGGGGACAAAACAACAGGCTTGTGCTGCTTTTTTGCATTTTTAATTTGTAAAAAACTTTCGCATACCCAATCTAGATTAAACACATGAACTATATCATAATCACTCACATCGGGGTTTATAGACAAATTTATATCAACGATATAACCCATTTTTTGTAGGTGTTTTTGAGTTTCTAGAATTTGTACAGTATCCCCACCTTTAATATCAAATAAATCAAGTCTGGATTGAAAAAGAATCTTTGTATTCTTATTATTAGTTTCCATATATAACTGAATAATTTTGAATGAAAGCTTCTATAGAATACTTTTGTACTTCTTTAAATGCTTTAGATGTTTTTTCGTTTATTAAGGCATCACTCATTATTAAAATATTATTTAGGTTACTGTATAAGTCTAAATAATCTCCTCTTCTAAAATACCAAATACCCGTACCTCCAACATACTTTAAAACAGGTAAATCAGAAGCCAGAGTAGGAATTTGAGCAGACATAAATTCAGTTAAAACGTACCCAAAACCTTCAGCAAGACTTGGGAAAACAGCATAATCTATAGAATATAAAAGTTGTATTTTTTCATTTTCTTCAAACTTACCTGTAATACAATATGATTTTGAAAAGTGTTCCTCAGCATATTTTTCATACTCTTCTTCTAAATCACCACCTCCTGCTAATAGTAAAAAGTACACATTTGGTTTTTCTTTATTAAGTTTATCAAAACTCTTTAACAAAGACATATGCCCCTTTTCTCTGGAAAGTCTAGAAATAGTGCCTATAATAACTTTATTTAGGGGTATTCCGTATTTCTGTTTTATAACATTTAAATCTTCATATAAAGGTTTGTGTGCTAGTTTTTCCACAGGAACAGCATTTGGAATTACTTTTAATTTACTAGGCCATATAAGTTCATTAACAATTCGGTGAGTTTTAATTTGGGGTGTTAAACATATAACATCTGTGCTAAAAAAGTTGGCGGTAATAAAGTTTATAATCCAATTTGGTATGGTTTTTACTAACTTTATAAATATATTAGAATATTTCCAATACAAAAAAGGAGTATGTACATGATAAACACGTTTATAAACACCTGCCAAAAAGGCAGAAAACACAGCTTGGGAGTTTATAAGTTCGTTTGCATGCACAATATGAATTCTATATTTTTTACAAAATTCATATGTTTTTTTTATAAAATCTATATCTAAAGAAGATTTTGGATAAAACAAAATAACCTCCGCTCCAGCATTTTTATAAGAATCTACAAGAGTCCCGTCTGGTACCATTAAATATACCTTATTTGCATCTGAAAACCCCTTTATTAAATCTAAAACATGAAATTCAAGACCCCCGGGATCAGCGGATTTAGATACAATTAATATATTTTTCTCACTAGTCATTTATACAATTATACTAAACCCAGTTAAACTTCATACTATTTAATTCGGGGTTACCCCGTTTTACAAACATAATTTACTAAAGTTTTTTATATATAGTACAATTTGCATATGAAAGGCATAATTTTGGCAGGAGGTAAAGGTACTAGGCTGTCTCCTCTAACTAAGATAACTAGCAAACAACTTTTACCCATATATAATAAACCAATGATTTTTTATCCTTTAAATACCCTACTTAAAGCAGGTATTAAAGAAATTCTAATAATTGTTGCTCCCGAATATGCGGGACACTTTTTGCATATATTAGGATCAGGAAAGGAGTATGGGGCTAAATTTACATATGAAATTCAAGAAGAGCCAAAAGGCTTAGCAGACGCTTTTATAATAGGAGAAAATTTTATTGGAAGTGGAAATGTTACATTAATACTTGGTGATAATATTTTCGAAGATAATTTAAGTAATTGTATTAAAAAATTTAAAAAAGGGGCAAAGATTTTTGCTAAAAAAGTAAATGATCCTAAACGTTATGGAGTAGTAGAGTTTGATAAAAACAAAAAAGTCTTATCTATTGAAGAAAAACCAAATAAGCCTAAAAGTAGTTATATAATTCCTGGAATATATATTTATGATAATAGAATTATAAATTTTGCAAAAAATGCTATACCATCAAAACGTGGAGAGTTAGAAATTGTTGACATGCATAAAAAATATTTAGAATTAAATGAACTTGAAGTTGGATTTATAAAAAAGAAGTGGTTTGACACAGGTACTTTTGAGTCATTATTAAAAGCCAATATTTGGGCTTCAAAACGACAAGATTTAATCTAGGGTTGACAATTTTATACGCTAATTATATACTATAGGACATGGAAAATAAAATACCAAGCTACCTAAACCAAGAAATATTGGAAGATTCTCTAAAAGAAAGCTGCCTAGATAAAGAGGTGGAACATGGAGAAAGTCCAGAGCAGTTATGGGGAGCTTTAAAAGGTGTGACTAACAAATTAATAAATGGAGAACAAATAATAGGCTCCGATAGAAATCCGAATACTTTCACACGGCAAGAGTTTCACGACACTTTCAAGTTTCTAGAAGATTTAGTATATACAGGAAATGCTACAAGTGGTGAAATTGAAAGATATAATAAAATGCTTGATATACTAACAAAAGGAAGGTAAATTTTTAAACTAAATATAAAATCTAATAGCCTTTAATTGTTTATTCACCTTATCGTCCCATGTGTTTTTACTAGCAACTTTAATTCTTTCTTTTGCTTTTATAATACTTTTATCTTTTACTGCTTTTTTAATCATTTCTAAGTACTCTTCTTTACTTTTTGCAATATATAACACATTTTCAAACCCTTTATACGCAGTTAAATTAGAAACAACAACAGGAACACCTGAAGATAGAGCATTAAAAAACTTTATAGGAAAGCACCCGTGTTGAACATAACTATTTGTTTGATAAGGTATTGTATAAGCATCAAAATTTTGAGTAAAATGAGCTGTTTCTTCTGATGTTTTTACCCCTACTAAATGTACATTTTTTAAATTTTTAAGTTCTAAAACTTTAGGGTTGGAATCAGAAAGCTGCATAGGTCCAATTAATACATAGTTTATTTCAGGAGAATTTTTTGCAGCATATAGAAATAGATCCACATCAAACTTATAGGCATCTAAGGCCCCACTGTATCCTACAATAGGTTTCTTAATATCAATAAGTTCCTTTGGAATACCTTTTATTTTTTTATAATATAAATCAAATTGTCCGGCATTTGGAACATATTGTGTGTTTTTTTTAAGTTTTTTAAATTTTTCATATAAGTACGGATGCGAAGCAAACATTAAATTGGCGCGCTTTGCTAATTGTTTTTCTCTATACATAACCCACTCTTTTCCACTTTTACCTTTTTGGTCAAGTATTTCTTTAAAAAATCTATCTACTAACTGAAAATATTTAACTATTCCCGTATTCGTAATATCTCTTTTTGAATACTCAGGAAAGCTTTGGTAGTCATCAACAACATCGTATATAAAAACTGCGGGATTCAAACCTTTATCTAAATCAAAAACTCTAGGAAAATCAAAATGATAAACCCATAAAACTATGTTACTATGCTTACTTTGTAGTCTGCGTACTAATCTTTTGATTACAAAAACATGTAACAAATTTGAAACATACGTAAAAGGAAAAAAGCCCAAAAAATTTACCGGTCTATATACAAATAGATTTTCAGACTGTTTATCAATTAATGAAAACTTTTTTGTTTTAAAAAAATTCTTAATAAACTTAAAACGGGTAGGCGGGTCCACAAAAATTACTTTATATCCTCTATCAGCCAATTTTTGCATAACTAAATGTTTGTTAGTTTTTAGCGGTAAATCAAAAAATTGGTTGGAAAGGCAAATTATTACAGGTTTTACATTTTTATTTTTCATTTTATATCCTTATCAGAAGTAATTTCATAAACCCAAAAATAGTCAACGGTATCTATTTTTATAACATCTATTAATTTAAATCGTCTATAGGATAAAAAGAAAAAGTCATCAACTGATTCCAGTATAAACAAATCACCAGATTTTGAATAATTATCAACCGCAGAAACATCATAAGTATGGGTATTTAGAAAATGCTCGTACGTAAAAGGCTTTCTAATAAACACATTTATATTCTCAATATTTGGAATTATATTAATATATTTAGACAAAACATATCCACCCAAAGGCCATTTTGGGTTTTCTATATTTCTACCTCCATTAAACCCTCCTACAAGGGGGTTATAATAAAATAAGTATTCCGGAAAAAATTTGTACGTGGAAAAAATGCTTAAACATATAAATAATAATGACACAATATAAACTGGAGCTTTAGTGGTTAGCTTATAACCTTTTTTAACAAATTCCCAAACATTATACAAAAAATAGGTAGCAAAAAGTGATAGAAATGGAATAATAGGTAGTATATATCTACCTAATTTTTTACTAGGCAAAGTCATAAAAACTATATAAAAAAAGACAAAAAATAAGGATGTCAAATAAAATTTATCTATTTTCCTATATTTATATATAGAATATAAAAATAATAGTATTCCTGAAAACGTTAAAATATAAAACCAGGGAGTATACCTAATAAATAATATTCCTGGATAAAAAGTTACTCCTGGATCAATAACTTCATTTCCCAACCATTTTTGAGGGTGCCCATCGGTAACGCCAACCTCGCTAATACCATTATAATAATCTTTTAATGTAGAAACAGGAGTAACCCACATGGCCGGCCATAATAAAAAAAATATAAATATAGATCCAAGTATCCAAGCAAAATATTTTTTAGATATAGCTAGAACCATATTTTTGACATTTTTCGTATCAAAAAAATGTACAAAAAAAAGCAGACCTACAAAGGGTAATAAAAATAAAGAGTTAGACTTTGTTAAAAAAGCAAGTCCAGAAGTTATGATAGATAAAACAAACCAGATTTTATTACGATTCTTTACATAATAAAAAACCAATAAAAAAGTAGTAAAAAGTAAAAATGTTATCAAAGCGTCCGTATGTAAAACACGGGTATAGGCCAAAACCATAGGTTCAAATGTAAATATACAAAAAAACAGAATTGTATATACAGTGTTAAACATCCTCTTTAGCAAAATCAAACAAATAAATAAAAGAAAAGCTAAAAACAAAACAAGGAACAATTTTTGAACAAAATGCAAACTAAGGTAGTCAAAAGAATATCCTAAATCAACAGGCCTTTTGTAAAAAAAGAGGAATAATAAATTAAAAAATTTTAACCCGATAGTTCCAATCCACATTAGGGTTACACCAGGGTGATAAATAACATTAGTTCCTGCAAAATTACCGTTAGAAAGGGCAGAGGAGAAGTGAAAAATACGTTCTTTCCATCGAGGGGCATCTGTGTTTACTATATCAAAGCCAAGTAAGGGCAATCTATATAACACAAAAACAACGCATAAAACAAACTCAACTTTTATAGATAAAAATAAACTTTTAATCCTTAACATTTTTTACCTTAAATAAATATATTGGGGGGCCATACCTATTAGTATTATCCAAATACAACTCCAAATCGGCTCCTCGAAGAAATTTATCCATGCCACCTTTTACTAGCTTTGTATCCATGTCCCCAGTCATAATATCGCTATATTGCAAATCTTCTACCCCTATTAACAAATAAAACGGAGTTTTATCAAAATTTATTTCATTCTCATCTAGTTGTTTAACAAGTTTAGATTCTACATTATCAAAAGGAATCATCAAAAGATCATCTCCATAATAATATAACGTATCAGACTTACTAAGGTTTTTAGCAATCCAGTTATAAGTTAAATACCTAGTATCCGGCTGAGAATATAAATAAGTATTTTTAATTGATTTATATAAAGGGGATATTATTGCTAGTATAAAAAGAATTATAAATATATTCTGTATTGATAATAAATAATAGATATTAGCTATAAAATTTGGTTTTTTATTAGAGATAAGTTTTTTTACAATTTTTGCAAATAATATTTTTGTATCATAAATTTTTTTAGATAAATCATGTAAAACCTGAATAACAAACAAAGCTATTAGAGGGTATATAAATACAAAATAATGTGATGGACTTCTATCTTTCCCAGAAAAATAAAAAAATACAAAAAGAGGAAGTAATATAGTAAGGTAAGTTTGCTTTTTTCTATAATTAAAAAATAAAAATAGAATAAAAGCTAGTAATATAAAAACATATATGCTTAATCCGTAATCGGAGATACCTTGGGTATAAAAATTCTCAAATAGAGAAAATGGATATTCCGACCAGCCTTTATTACCTGCATTGCTAAACACAAATAGAAACCCACGACCATATTGATTTGAGAAAAATAATTTAGGCTCAAAAAAAATACTAAAATTAGTAATTAAAAAAACAGATAAAAAAGAAAGTAAGCTAATTAAATACCCCTTAATATAATATCGACTAAAATACTTTTTTATTTTATATTTTGTACTTTTTATAGAATACCAACTGCAAAGAGCAAAAAATAAGTAATAAAAAAAAGCTGTATACTTTGTAGCAAAAGCCAGACCCATAAAAATACCTGAAAGCAGAAACCTTTTATAAGTAGGTTTTTTTGTTATTAAAAGACTTATGTATACAAACCAGGTTACCCAAAAGGTCATAGCAACATCAAGCAAAGCTAAATGAGACTCAATAATATGATAGGGGAAAACAGAAAATAATAATGAGGTATACAGGGCATATTTTTTTTCTTTAAATAATATTCTTGCTGAAAGATATAATGGAATTATGGTTAAGGTTCCAAGTATTGCATTAAATAACCGAGAAGTTAAATAGAAAATTCCAGGATTATTAAAAAATAAGGGGAATATAGAACTTGCGGCATTTTGTAACCCCAATATTTTTAAAATATTCTGCAAAATAACTATAATCACATATAAAATTAAATTTAAATAAAAATGAAGATGGGGCCAATCAAATCTATGAGGGGAAATATCATGACGTAGGGCAATAACTGTTCTAACAAAAGAAGGCTCATCAACATTAAATACCAAAGGTAGACTATACGAAATACCAATTACACGCAATATAAGAGCAAACAAAAGTATAAAAAATAATTTCTTATTTTTTAAAATATAACCTAAGCCCACCCTAATTTTTGATATCAACCAATTGTGCATATAATTTAATCTAATTTAACAACACTATTTATTTTAAAAATAAAAACATTAGGTCCAAATCTATAATAATTGGAGATAAATGAAACCAGATCAGATTGTTTTAAAAAGGTAGAGGTTCTACCATGCACAAAATCATGATTTCTTTTTCCAACCATCAAGTCGTCATAGTTAACACCATTAACCCCAATAACCAAATAATAGGGTATTTTATTTACGTCTATATTTTCCCCATCCAATCTTTTAATCTCAAATGCATTAATGTTTTTAAAAGGTACAACTTTCAAAGGCTCCCCATAATAATATACAGGAACATCTTTTACATACTCCTTTATATACGTAAGGGCAATGTTTCTAGTATCTAACCTAGAAAACTTGTACGTAGCAATAGAGGAATTAATAATTGGAGAAAACATAATCACGCAAAATAGAACGATAAAAATAGTATTTTTTTGAATGTTAACAAAGGGTATACTCTTTTTTTTAATATTTGATAATTGATTACTAATTATTGATGAAAGTATATTTATAGAATAAATAACAAAAATTGCAATTAGAGGGTATAGAAATTCAAAGTAATGAGATGGATTTCTTTGTTTTTTGGAAATGTATAAATACATTAGAAATGGAAACAACACGGTTATAACTGTTATTTTGTTTCTGTAATTAAAAATAAGAAATAATACAACTATAATTGCTACAGTCACATACAAGGTAAAACCAAAATCAGATAAACTTTGTGTAACCATATTTTCATATAAAGAAGTTGGGTATTTTATCCAAGATATGCTCCCAACGTTATCAAACTGAAATAAAAACCCACGGCCTGGGGTATGAGACCAAAAAAGACTAAAATCTGTAAATACAGTAGGATTTGTAGCTAGGTACGATGTAAAAAAAGCAAAAATATTTAAGAATATATTTTTATACGTTCTTTTTTTAAAAAAACTAAATATAAAATTATAAAACGAACCTTTGTAAAAGGCATAAAAAAGACAAATAGCAAAAACAAAGTAGTATAAAAAGGCATTATATTTAGTACCAAAGGCTAATCCCATAAACAAGCCACTTAATACATAATATTTAGTTCGGTCAGGAGCATCTAATATTTTAAAAGTGTAGTACAAAAACCAGGAAACCCAAAAAGTCATAGTTGTGTCCAACAAAGCCATGTGGGAGTCAAAAACATGGTACGGTATAAAGATAAAAAGTGTTACCGTAAATAACGCTAATTTTTTTGATTTTAAAAGCTGCTTGGTGGATAAATATAGGGGAAATACTGTGGCAGCTCCAAAAAAACCAGTTACAAGTCGTGAGATTAAATAAAATACAGAGGGGTCACTCCATATAATTGGAAAAAGATTTGCAACAAAATTTTTTAAATGTAGTACTTGTAAAACTACTCTAAAATAATAGAAAACCATATATATTGCAAAATGCAAATACATATTAGTATGGGGCCAATCAAAACGATTCAAATTGGGGCTAAATCTTAGACCATAAGCAGATCTAACAAAAGAAGGTTCATCTGTACTAAAAACTATAGGGAGTCCATAAGAACTACCCACCCATCTATACAATAAAGCAATTACAAATATAACAAAAAGGGCTTTGTTATTTTTTATTTTTATAAAAATATAATTTTTAAGGCCAATTATAAATTTCATATTAATTTTAAAAATTTATTTTTAATAAAAGTTATTAATTTTATCTTTTCAAAAAAATAATACGACATAGTTAAGTAGAGTAAAGTAAAAATAAGTTTCATGAGTATATTATTACTGTAAAAAAATAACGATGAAAATAAAATACTTATTCCTAAATAATAAACTAATAGTTTTGTAAGTAGGGATAATTTAAGTTGCTTGTATATTATATATATAGAAACTAAGTAAGCAATAAATGATCCCACACCAAAAGCAATAGATAATTTAAACAGAATTTCCAAATTTAATATATTTAGTAAGTATAAAACAATATATACAAAGATAACCATACTAATGTAGGTAATAAATAAACCAATTAATTTTTTTGAGGGGACATAAACAGAGGATTTTAGTAAATTTATTTGAGAATATGACCAAATACCAAGTAATGTAAATGGAATTAAAGTAACAGAAGGAATATAATCAGGTCTTCCGGATGTAATAATTAACATAACTTCTCTACTCCAATATACAGCAATAGAAGAAACAAAAGTAATAATTAAGAATGTTTTAATGTAGTTTTTTTTGTAAGATATTTTAAAATCTTCGATATCATCAATAAATTTTTTTGACATTACGGGTAAAGTAACATCGGTTATAGAATCAGAGAATACCATTAATTTTGTTGAATAAAACATAGCCAAACTAAAGATAGCAATAGAACTTTCTGGAATATTCAAAATGTATTTTAAGTATAAAACAGGGCTTTGCTGCCAAAAAGTGTAAATTAGTTTTACAAGGTATATAACCAAGCTTATACCAAAAATTTCCTTTAATATTTTTTTGCTATCAATAAACAGAATTTTAGGAAAGGGTTTTTCAAAATTTTGAATGGCTAAAACAAGTAAAACTACAAAACCTATAAAATTAAATAAAAAATAGGCATAATAATAACCTTTAAATTGGTACAAATATACCAGTGGTATATACAACAGCACCGATATAAAGGCTATTACTACTTGATATGTAAATAATGTTTTGAATTTCCTAAATCCTGAGATTACTGAATTAAATATTCCCTGAGAAGCCTGTAACAGTAACACAAAAGAAATAATTCTAAGTGCCCATACAACATCAATAGAATCGGAATTGCTTTGCGCAAGCGCTGGCGCAAAAACGAAAAGATATATTGCAAAAG
>Ga0210057_1000737_pt1 | contig 53427 bp, 63 predicted proteins | sample CryGeyCG2114_010_2_FD_183968 | JGI IMG/M metagenome (GOLD analysis project Ga0210057, IMG submission 183968) | Groundwater microbial communities from aquifer - Crystal Geyser CG10_big_fil_rev_8/21/14_0.10 (SPAdes) (version 2) | ecosystem: Environmental > Aquatic > Deep subsurface > Groundwater ...
TACTGTGTAAATCAAGGCCAACGCAAAGTTCCCGCCTGTAAAATACCAAAAACTAAATGTGGCAATGGCAATAACAAGCACCCCCCAAACAAAATATCTTGACACCGTATCTACTAATTTTTGAATCGGCGCTTTAGACATTTGCGCTTCTTGAACCAATTTTACAATATGTGCAAGCACAGTATCTGCTCCAATTTTCCTGGCTTCCATTGTAAAAGTTTGATTTTTGTTTAATGTTGCGCCAATTACCAAATCCCCTGTCTTTTTTTCAACCGGAATACTCTCGCCTGTTACCATAGACTCATCAATCGTGGCAGTACCTTCCACAATAACTCCGTCAACCGGCACCTTCTCTCCCGGTTTCACAAAAAGTTTGTCCCCTATTTTTACCTCTTCTATCGGTATATCTACCATCTCGCCATTGCCATTAACCTTGTGCGCTACTTTGGCCGAGAGTTGTAATAATTTTTTTATAGCCTCAGATGCTTTTCCTTTTGCTCGAGCTTCCAAATATCTGCCAAAAAGGATAAAAGTAATTATCAAACCAACATCCATAAAATATTCCGACTGCGTCGGCGCATACAAAACAACATAGCCAGAATAAAGAAAAGCGGCGCCAGTGCCAATCGCAACCAAAGTATCCATATCCGGTCTAGCTTTAAAAAGCGAAGGGATGCCGATCTTAAAAAAATCCCGTCCGGCATATAATACGATCAGCGCTAATAGCATCATTAAAATTCCACCTGTTTCCAAATGAACCACAAATGTCAAAACCAATATTATCGCGCTGGCAACGCCTGCAATCAAAACTTTATTCAGCCTCTCTTTTACAGCTTTTTCACTTTCAGCGGCTGCGTGAGCTGAATGATCACCCGCGCTCATCATAGTGCCATCCGGCATTCTGTGCATTCCTTTATCCATTTTCATGTTTTCCGCACCCTTGGGCACGGCTTTGTAGCCGCTTTTTTTAACCGTAGCCACAATATCATCAGCCGAGATTTTATCTTCATCATATTCAACCTCAGCCTGCTCCAAAGCAAAATTAACTCGAGCATTTTTTACACCATCTTTTTTACCCAAATCTTTTTCAATATGCGCTACACAACTAGCACAAGTCATGCCATGGATATCTACTTGTATTTTTTTATTCATAAAATAATGTTAAAAACATAGAAAGAGGTAAATACATATCTACCTCCATGCCATATTTTTAATCGCATTTATCAGACTTATGACAACAGCCAACCAGACTCCAAACTCCTATGCCAATATAAGCCCAAATATATGCCTGAACAGCCCCAAGCAAAAAACTAACAAGATTCATACCTGTATACCCAAAAAAAGAAAGCTTAAAGAGACGCATATGCAAATCCTGTTCTGCCGGATTTATGTAAAACCAAGCAAAACAAATTACAAACAAAAGTACAAAAAATAATCCCACGCTATTACTACACTTCCAATACCCACATTTTAAATTTTTCATAATATTCACCTCCCATCTTTTATAAGTTATTTTTTACTAAGATATTTTACAAAAGAAGCAATCCCCAAGATCAATAATATCCAGATAAGAATTTTTGTAATCCAAAAACTTCCCAACCCAAAACCATGCATGCCATAATTTGATATTCCTGTTACTGTATCCATTTTTGTTTTATCAAACTTATTAGCACTATTAAACATTGATGAACCAAACACACCGGAACCCATCATCATTCCCATCATACCCATGCCGGCCGAATCTCCACAATACCATCTTTTTGCCATAAATATATGGGCCTGACGCAATGATTCTGAACCTTCACCGCCCATCATCTCATCCATAACATTATGATTATCTCCCGGATGTATTTGTTCCATATAATAGTCGCCCACCGCTTCAAGTTGTTCATCGCTTAATTGCGCGCATGGTGTTTCATTATCAATCAGTTCACGCACACCATCAAAATCATGTTCCTCCGCAGCCAAAACAGACCCGCTAAGCACAAACATCATCGCAAGAATTAAAGTCCCTATATATATTTTTTTCATATATTATAAATTATTTATTAATTTTTTTGTTTTTTTACATTCACCTTGCAAATACCAGGGGTTTGTAATCTTTTTGCCAAATAGACTATTGATCCAATAATGACAACGATACTCAATAAACTAAATTCAATGCCCTTAAGTGGAAGAAAATTGATTATAATTACTGCTGTTGAGATCCCAAATAATGTTGATATAACTACAGATCCACAAGCGGAACACCCCACTCCCAAAATACTCACCGCTATTCCAAATACGCTGGCGCCCGCGGCCCGCTGCAAAACCATGCGAGTGCGAAAATAGTACGCCAACATAGCTACATTAACGCCAACAAGACCAGCGATTAAAAGTAATAATACTTGGGACTCAGTTGTAAAATTTGTTTCAAACGCTCCCAATGAAGCAAACAAAATTTTAAATTTTTGTTTAAACGTGAATACGTCTCCAAATATAATTTTACCGATAAGCTCGTGATTTGGAAGTGAAATTATTGTGATCAACAAAGCCAAGGCAGATAAAATCGCCACAACCAAATAAACAGGGTTTTTGAAGATTTCTTTAAAAGAAGCCACAAAATATTTAAAATTTATAATAATAGCTTCCTTTAATTTTCTTAACATATAATATAATTACTAAATCATCAAAACAATAATGGCTATACACCACTGCCGCTTTTATACTATATTAGTGTATCACACCTCTAAACAGGCAACAAATATGTATAATTAATATCAGTCCACAAAAAATTTCCAAAGATAAAAGACGGCATAATTAATTAATTTTTGCCACAGGTACAATAACTTTTTCAGTTATAAGATCTTTATATGTTGAATTTAATGCTTCCATTTCTCTAAATACAAGACTGCCGTCAGATTCACTTGTTCCGACTTGTCTCCAAACACTCAAAAGCGGTAGATATTGACCGGCATCGGCAGACAAAATTACCGTTGGCACCGCTTGTATATTATACTTACTTACCAATTCCTTGCCCTCAGTATCCAAAACATCCACTTGTTTTTCCGACAAAACCGCTACGCCAAAATTCTGCAATATCGGACGATGAATTTGGAGTGGATTATAACAATCTTTGCACCTGCTATCTGTTAAATAAACAACATCTACCAAGCCTGACACATTGTTTACCCCAACATTCAAATATGGCGGGTAATTCTTTTCCCAAATAATTGTATTGGCGCCAACTTTGCGTGAATCTTTTTCTAAGGCTTTTGCTATATTTGATTTTAAATTTTCTTCTGCCACAAAGACAAGCGCTGGAAGTTTCTTCAGGCCAAACTCTTCTATTAATTTTTTTCCTTCATCACTCTTATTGCTTATGATCTCTTCATCAGTTAACTCCACATTTTGAGCGCTTATAATTTTCTTATATTCCGCCAAATCACCACACATAGGACAATCATCCACCTTTACCAAGGTTAATTCGCCTGTCTGTGGCTTGGTGACATCAATCGCCTCATTTAACTTATCATTCACCGAGTAAGTGAAATATCCCATTGTTAAAATATTTACTGCCGCCACTATTCCCAATATTCCAAGCAAAGCCTGATTTAAGTTTCCTTTACTTTTTTTAATTCCATCAGACTGCTCCATCAAATCTTTATTTTTACAGCAGTCTAATTCTTTTTTTTCTTCTATCATAATTTTAATGTTATAGTGTTCTATTTGTTTTATCACTTCGTTTGTTCTAAATGATCAATTTGAATAAGCGTAAGTGGTATAACATCTTAAACATTTTATTTAATTTAAGCTGCTTACCTAACACCCTCCCACCATACTAGGCGCTGAGCCATCATCAGTAAAATTAACCGCAGACGGCGCATTCCCCACTCCAATTTGAGCATTGTCTAATTTTTTGCTCATCACAGCCAATGCCGCTGTTTGGTACGACAGTGCAAATACTGCCACAACCAACAGTATTGTAAGATTTTTTTCTTTGAACATAATTTAGAATTTAGAATCTAGAATATTGAATCTAGAGTTATTAATTAAATATTTATTTTTTACCTTGTCCCGATCAAGACTTAGAAGCTTACTCTGCTTACTCTGCCTAATCTGCTTAAGTTGCTCCGCTTAGCATCCACCAATCATTTCAGCATTCACTTCCGGTTTAAATCCTGAAGTTTTTGCTTTCTGCTGCAAATCTTTCAATTCCGCGTCAGTTAAATTCATTATCAAATATTTTATATCCGGCTTAGCTTCAGCCAAATCACCTGACAATGAACTTGCCATTCTCTCTTGCATCTGCACAGGAAAATACATCCCTTTTTGCCGCATCAACTCATAGGAAATCTCGGCATTGGTCATCCGTGGATAATTTTTTATCAAATACGCCGCTGTTCCGCGCATCGCAATAGAATGAGCGCAGCCGCAAGTCGGTGTTCCATCTTCTCTAACCAAAGTTTTAACACCACAGCAAAATTCACAAGTAACATAAGGTTCCGTGCCAATCTCAATATATCTTTTCATTTCTTCATCGTTTAATTGTATCGGATTGCTTCCCTGCATCGGCGCCATTGTGGCTAATTTTGCAATTGAAGTATTTATTGCATTTAAACTTGTCATATCAAGTCCTAATTCCGGCCCATAAAATGGCATCGTAGTTGGTGTTACCAGTATTGCCACATCTTTGGTGAAATCCCCTGTCAAATCGGCCATAGCCATCATATCTTCGTGCATTAATTTTTTACCAATATTCATAGCAAATGCTTGGTTGCCAATAAACAATATACCAAACAATATTATCGCTATTTTTTGAATCCATAATTGAATATTTGTTTTTGACGATAATTCTTTTGTTTGAAGATCTGTTTTTAATTTATCCATATAGATTTTTTCAAGTTTATTAATTTTACCAATCCTTACAGCAGGCAATTACTCTTTTCACAATTATATTTACTCTTTTATTATTCCTGTAAACATACAAAAAAAGAGTTATGCCCCAAGACAATACAATGAGCAACGATGACCTATCAGAAATAGCCACCCCGCCCAGCACAAACAATATTACCCAAGTCTCTGTAAGTAAAAACGGCAAACGAAATAAAAGTAAACCCTCTTTTACCCTGCGTTCAAGCAAATAATAAAAGCCAACCGCGCTTTGCCCCATTAAAACCGCTATTACAATCAAATTTGAATACACTCCATACCAATGTGCTAACAAAAGAGCTCCCCATGTTAAACTCACACTCATACATATTGTGCAGTATTTTAACTTTACAAACTTTTTTAGTGTCAGCAAAAATACAAACAATAATATTATGGCAAGAAAAGGCAAGGTTATTTCACTCATAGAGAATATTGAAACAATAATGAAACTGCCAGCAGCATAATAAATGTAATTATTATGCCTTGGTATGGAAATAATTTATTTTTCCTTAACTTTGAAAGCTCTCTACTCACATAAGGGGAAACAAGCATAATAAGCGCGCCCACCAAACTTCCAATCAAAAACCTACTCACCATATATGTCTTGTTAAAGATACCGCCATACTCGCCAAACCAATATATGTTGAACGATGTATAGTGCTGGACAAATGGCATAATTGGAATCACGGTTGAAAAAAATATAATTATTGTCAAAAGTTCATCCTGATAAGGTATATATTTCTTCTTGATAGTTCTGGGAATCCAAAATCCCAGCGCAAGCGCAAATGCTCCTATCATCACTCCCACTATATAATTGCTAACTCCCAAATACGCCGCCCCGATTGCCAAAGCTCCCGCGCCTGCGGTGCAAAGTGGACAATGAGCTTTTGCGGCTGATGGAATAAATGCCAACAAAGCAAATAAACTGATAATTTTTTTCATATATTTATAACCCTATAAATAATGAAGTGTTGCCTGAATCATCAATGCCATAAATACTAAAAGATCCGTTTTTTGTGCCTGGCATTCCAGGTGAACCAGCCGGCATACCAGGCATAGCAATCCCTCTAATAGCCGGCCTTTCACTTGCTAGCTTTGTTATGGCCTTTGCAGGAATGTGCCCTTCCACAACATAATCGCCCATAACAGCAGTATGACAACTACTCATATTGCCAGGCACTCCATGCAATTGCTTTGTATCAGCCATTTCCTTGTTTGATACCTCAATCACCTCCACATCAAAACCCTCTCTTCTTAGGTAAGCAACATAATTCACGCAACATCCACACGATGGTGATTTGTACACAGTCAGCTTTGTTTTCTCTATAAATTGAGAAGCGCCTGCCTGATTATTGCTGCCCTTATTGGATTTTAAAACTCCAACGCCGACAAATACAAATAATACTATAATCCCAAATAATATTAATATTTTTTTATTATTTTTCATAAACAAGTGAGTGAACAAACAAATAGAGTTTACTCTGATTTATTTGTGAGCAAACGCAGTTTATAATCAAACGTAGTGAGCCAAGAGTTGAGCTTGCTCAAACTCTTGCGAGCGAGTGCTGATTATATCGGTACGCATATACCGGAACGCGTATACTAATTAAAATTTAAAAAAACAAAAAACACCTAGTTGGTGTCAAGATAGGCGTATGTAACAAAAACAAATATTATTTATATTTGAATAAATTATTACACGCCAAAAAAATATTAAAATAATTTTGGATGAAGAATTCCTAAACGAAACAAACTCAAAAAATAATCAAAATAACGCGAACTACCATACAACTCTCTAATTCTTTTTGTGTAATTATTGTAGCGACTTCCAGCCCCTTTGTTCCTCTCGATTATAAATAAAGAAAATAATAAAAGTCCAAAAAAACCAATAAATTTTAATATGTCATTGGCAGAAGAATTTAATACTGCCAAATAATGCGGCATACTGGAAAATGGCGTTTTTAAATCGCAGCACGGCATTAACTGATTTGATTCGCCATGGGACATTTCCATATCTTGAGAAGCCATTCCGCCCATAATAGCGCCGTGATTAAAAAATAACATTACTGCAAAAAGTAAAAATGCAAATATTTTTATTAATTTTAATCTATTATTTTTCATATATTGATAATAGAATTATAACAAATAATTTATATAATTGCAACAATTATAATCAAAAACATCTATATGGTGTTTTTTAATCCACCTCAATCACATCTACAATTTAAAAATGATAGTTGGTGAGGGGTCAAAACAATGTGCCAGACCCCTATATGATTATTCTTGAGAATAAGGCACGCCCGGAGGTCTTCCTACCCTTCCCAATTGGACGCGCAACGATAATTTTCCGTCCTTTTTAAATGTTGTGGAGCTCCCTTTTAAGGGGGTAACCCGAATACCGGTTTCATCAACATAAATTTCAACCATCAACAGCCCTTTATTACTAACAACCACTCTCCCTTCCTGAGAGATACTTACACGAAGCCTGTGAGTAAATGATTCAAAGACGTTGCCACTCATTGAATGCCTCCTTATTTGCTGAAAGTATGTTTTATACCTTATAGTGCAAGTATATAATAATATTTATAGATGAGCAAGACAAAAAATAATAATCTTTATGCAGGTATTGGATTTTTTTGCCAATTATAGTAGACTAAATATAATCAATTATTTTAGAATGTTCTCTACAATTCACAAGGAAGGAGGCATCGAGTGTCCAAATTCAAAAAACGGCGCCATCGGTGCCCCAAAATAGACAAGATAGTTAAACGGGTGAATGGATTCCCTATTAGAAACATCAATCCTGACTTTGGCATTATAGAATGGCGTGATGAAGATGATATAGCCCCAATGTATAACATTCCAAAAAATCACATCTGGATAGATAGTAGATTTTGGGATGAAAAAGCTTTTTTACTTAAGCTATATTTGGCTGAACAAAAATACGTAGCTGAATATGGTATTAATTTTAGTGATAAAATATTTAGAAAAAAACTAAAAAGAGAGTTTACTTGGGATGGTCCCCAACCGACATTTAGTGACTTCACTATCAGAACCAAAAGAAAAGGTAGATTTTTAATTCGTTTTGTAGATGGTAAAATAATCCGAGAATGGATTGATCCTTGGTTTTCTTTTGGCGGACATCATCTAGTTTATGATTACGTGCCACCTGGAGAAATTTGGATTGATAACAAACAACATCCTAGAGACATTAAATACACCATTGCTCACGAAATTCGCGAATGGTGGCTTATGGGTCGGGGCAAAACATACGACAAGGCCCATGATATGGCCATTGAATACGAGAAAGAATTGCGTATTAAAGAACTTATACGAAATAAGAAAAAATCATAACCAAAGATAAGTACCCCACACACAGAAAGGACATGCATGACAAAAGTTAGACAATTAGACGGCATAAAATACATAGACATGACTGATGAGGGCGAACTCACTCATAGACAAATAGGTCAAAAATTAGGAGAAAGTATCGGTGATGATGTTGAAGGAAGTCTTAAAGCGCATTTTGCTGATGTCGATATGGATAATGCAAAAGCACTAAAGATATTCTATATTCTTTGGAAGAAAGCAGACGAGCTATTTCCCAAATATCTTGATGAATTGAAAGGGGTCGCGGAAGGGTCTGGTCAAGACTTTGAAAAAATTGTACGTTTCAGTTTTGAAGAGGAGCTATATAATTTAGAAAATACAGAATCAGAAGGATATTCACCAAAACATTGTTCTTCATTATCTCTGAAGACTAAAGATGGCATAGTTCTTGCACATAATGAAGATTGGGATCTGGATCTTTTGCCCTACGTACTGAAGGCAAAACCCAAAAACGAACCAAAATTCTTGTGTGTTTCTTATGCCGGGCAAAGTCCAGGACAAATTCTTGGATTAAATGAATATGGAATGGCGTTTGGAGCAAATTCTGTTGAAACAGATATTAGTTTTAATGGGCTTTCAAAAGGATATATTCTGCGTTCATTGCTTGAAGCCAAAAACATGGAACACGCTATTAATCTTACAGTCAAAAAACCCCGTAATATGGGGGCCAATACTCTTATCGTAGATGGTAAAACCCAAGAAATGGCAAAATTTGAGTGGGCACAAGAAGCCTATAGAATTATTCTGGGTGATGATTATCTCTTTCACACTAATAATTTTACCACAGAAGACTTGGCAAAATATGATATATGGGAAGAAGAAGGGTTTGAGACCTTTGAAGATTGCGCGAGATATAAGGCGTTCAGACATCTTCTGAACAAGATCGGTAAGCACCCATCACTTGCGGATGCGATGCGAATCATGCGAAGCCACAGAGGCAAACCGGATTCAATTTGTAAACATCGGGTTCCCTCAGAAGATATGGATATTCGAACAGTATGTTGTGCTATCGTGAATCCTGCTAAAGGAATTATGTATTTTTCACCTGGCAATCCTTGCAGGAAGAAATTCCGAGGAATTGTGTTGTGATAGTTACAGAAGTAGTAAAAGATATCTACCATGTATACTTTAAAAGTATGCGCCCACTTGCTCAGACTTTTCTCCGTTTTCAGGAGTCCTATGAATCACAAGAATTTAGGGGAAAGATTTTTTCGAGGAAAGAATTCATTGATTGGTATAAGAAAAATTGCCTCGATGATGAAAATACTACCGGAGAATTTGATTATTATGATATGTGGGGAGGATTTAATATTCCTTCTAGGATACTCAAACCATTCTATCAAGGAAAATTCAATCCACTCTCAGTTAAAGAAACACAACTGTTGGATGCGCTGAAAAGTGCTAAAAATAAAAGGTTTTATGTCATTGGAACTTATGGAAATAATAATACAGATCCATTCAAAAATGATCTAATGATGCATGAAATCGCCCATGGGCTTTACTACACCAAAAAAAGATACAAAGAAATTGCAGATGAAATTACTGACAGTGTTCCCCCGCAACAAAAAAAAATAATCTTTGATTTCTTCATTAATGTACTTAAATATCATCCCAATGTTTTGAAGGATGAGTTACATGCCTATCTAATGAATAGTACTGATTTAAAAGAAATTATGGATAAAAAAGGTATAAAAGTAAACTCATTTAATGAGATATCATCAAATTTAAAAGAACTCTTCAAGAAATACTATGAAAAATATAGAGTATGACAAATACTCTAAACTAAGGAGAAAAAACAATAGACCCTTAATGCTTTAATGCTAACAGGGTCTATTTTATTATAAAAAATTTTTTTGATAAATCAAAAGCTTTCTTTAACTCCCATTTTTTTCAACACCTCAACAAAAGCAGACGGCGGCGGCAATAACTCTTCTATTGGAATCCGTCTTTCTTTTTGTGCCCCAACACTCAACTCGTCGTTATCGACCCTGAACCCATACCTATCACGTTCCATTCCCAAACCACCCCTTAGACCTTTTTCTAATAATTCAACAAACTCATCCGCGGTTTTTTTATCAAAAGAGGAATTAATTACGTCTTTCTCAAATCTCTCCCGCAAAAGTTCTATAATTTTTTTTATATATCTATCATAATTAGTATAAAATTCAAATATTCCACGCTTTTCCGAAACAAAATTTATCAGGCTTTCCATCGTCATCTGTCAATATTTGTACCGCTGTCAAGGCCGCAGAATAAACATCGTATCTTGGATTGCCATTATCTTTTTTATTCCCCGGAAAATCAGGTGATACTATGCGTGGATGCACATAACACACAGTCCCATTAACAAACCCCTCTCTTGGTTTTACTCCATAAAAATTTTCCGGCAAGCTGTCCGCCCTTTTTGCCAACTCCGAGTCCATCATTTTTTTTGAAAAATGCACAAGACCAAAATCACACAACTTAATTTCCTTTGGAGTTAACAAAATATTTGCCGGTTTGACATCATTATGAAATATGCCCAATTTAGAAGTAATTGACAACGCTTTAAAGAGTTGCCTAATTATAATAAGTTTTTTTTCAAATGGTATTTTGTCTCCTTGCTCAAATTTGCTCCTAAGATCCTCAACCTTAAAATCTTTTCCTCCCGTGCTTGACAAAAGCTCCCATACACCGCTATGTTTATCCCCCTCAACAGTATCTATGGGATTGGCAAGATAATTCCATTTACCATGATTTATTTCTTTTAGTTTTTTCATCAAAGATAATATTTCTTGCTCAGAAGCATAGTCCTCTATTTCTCTTCTTTCTAATAGAGTTTCCTTTATAGCCACCCCTTCCGGAGTAAACTTTCCTTTTTTTCTAAGAAGCGCCGGACGTACTATAGAAAAACCGCCCTTCCCAATAACATTGCCTCTACCATGCTCGCTTTCTTGGGTTACAAAATAACTGCCGGACGAAGTCTCTCTGTTCTCGCCCGGATTACTCATCAAATTGGATTCATCCGATGTCAAAAGTTTGTTTTGCTCCTCTAATATATCGTATTGCTTAGAGATTTCCGTACTCAATTTCTGCACGTAATGCTCTTTGTTTCTTTTGGCAACCAAAACTGTTTCCGGTTCAAATACTTTGTCTGATTTTTGTCTTCTGGCAATATAAAAATCAAAACCGGGAAGTTCTGATTTAATCCTTCTTTCCAAAATGACAAATTCGTCTTTTTTTATTTCCGATGAACCATCACTTGTATTAATGCTTTCAACCAACCCCTCTTCATTTCCAGCTTCTCCTGTCAATTCTCTATATTCAAGCGGTCTGATAACAGATTTAATATCCTCTTTTTGAGGAGAATCAGCCCCAATCCCCGATAAATAAGACAAATCCCCTTCCGGTTGTTTTGATTTTTTCATATTATACAGATTAGTTAGATTATATAGGCAGTAGATTATTTAGGTAATAATATGGGTTTAAATCTTGTTAGTATTGATGTGGTAGGTGTGTATGTCCATAAAACCGCCTAATACACGGCCTCGGCAATCTTTTCTGCCACGCTCTTATCCAGAGGCGCGGGCAAAATTTTATCTACGCTCAAATTATCCACCAAGCCGGCCAAAACTTCCGCGGCGCGAATTAAAATTGTATCTGTAATATCGGTAACATTATTATTAAGCGCGCCAAGAAACAAACCGGGAAAAGCAAGCACATTGTTTGTTTGGTTTGGGTAATCACTTCTACCGGTAGAAATTATATATGCTCCGGCTTCTTTGGCAATTTCGGGCATAATTTCAGGAATAGGGTTTGCCAAAGCAAAAATTACAGGCCTGCTGCCCATACTCTCAACCATTTCCGGCGTCAAAAGACCCGGCCTGCTCACGCCAACAAACACATCCGCCCCCAAAACAACATCCGACAACTCCCCTGTTTGTTTTTCTCTATTAGTCACTTCTGCCAATTTCTTTTTTGTTTGGTTTAAGTCAGCCCTATCTTTGTGTATAGCTCCTTTGCTATCACATACAATGATATTTTTTATGCCATATTGCACAAATAAATTTGCTGTCGCGATACCGGCCGCACCCGCCCCATTTACCACCACTTTTATATTTTCCTTATTTATATTCAATAATTTTAGTGCATTTATCAAGGCCGCCAAAACAACAGTGGCAGTTCCATGCTGATCATCATGCAAAACCGGAATATCAAGCTCTGCTTTTAATCTTTTTTCAATTTCAAAACATCTTGGCGCCGAAATATCCTCCAAATTTATCCCCCCAAAAACAGGAGCAATATATTTGATTGTTTTTATTATCTCCTCTGTATCTTGAGTATCCAAACAAATCGGAAAGGCATCCACGCCGGCAAATTCCTTAAACAAAATACACTTGCCCTCCATTACCGGTATAGCTGCTTTGGGCCCCAAATTACCAAGCCCCAAAATAGCGCTGCCGTCAGTTACCACCGCGATTGTATTGCTTTTGAGAGTCAAATTTTTAGCTTCTGCGGGGTTATCCGCTATAACTCGGCATACTTCTGCCACCCCCGGTGTATAAGCGAGGGAGAGGTCTTCTTTGGTATTTATTTTTACTTTGCTGGTTAATTCCAATTTGCCTTTTTTGGCCCGGTGTAATTCTAGAGACTGTTGATAAACATCGGTCATAAAAATGATTTTAATATTTTAACCAGTATATAATGCCATATTAAAAAAATAGTATCAAGTTTTTGATACTACTCTTCTTTTTTGTCATTAATCCCCCAGCGCCATTTTGGTTTTTCACCGGTTTTGTAACAAATGAACAGTAATATCACAACTAATAGGCTATTTACTGGAATAAGATTGAGAAGTGTGTCGCTGACCGAATGAGAAGTAGAATCAATTCTATAAGAATTAAGAGAAAACAAAGCAATAAAAATCAACAAAGTCAACCAACCTTGCCATTTGGCTGGCACCCAACCCCAACCATAAAGTTTGGCCTTGAACCAATATTTTTGGGGATTATTTCTAATATAGGCTAGATATTGTTTGAGCATATATATAAATTATTTACCCTAAAATAGTAGTATAAAAAAATATTAAAGAAAAGTCAAAAAAAAGAATTAGTTGACTAACCAATTCTTTTTTTAATTAAAATCTTTTTATTTCATTTCCATTGAAGGAGAACAACCTCTACAATCTTTCTTATGTGTAAACAATAAAAGCAAAGCTGATAAACCAACTAGAACATAAATAGCTCTAGAGACAATAGCAGCCTGTCCGCCAAATAATTGACCTACTTCCCATCCGGCAACTCCAACCAAAAGCCAATTTAGCCCGCCAACTACTAGCAACAAAAATGCCACTTTATGTAAAACTTTCATAAATATCACCACCTTTCTTTTATAGGGTATAGTGCGTTTATTATACCACACATATATATGAAATGATATGGGTTTTATCCGGTTTTTTGTTATACCTTTTAAATATCGAAAAATTAGAAAACTTTTCTAAAAAAATTAATCCATGATCTTGCAATATTCTGTATACCCGCCCTCGAGATTTTTTACGTTTGTGTAACCAATTTTCTTAAGTGCTTGACCGCATAAGGCTGCTCGACCTCCACTGGCGCATTGCACAACAATAAGAGAATCTTTGTCAGGAACAGCTTCCCCAATTTTAAATTCAATAAGTCCACGCGGAATATGAATGGCTCCCTCTATGTGTCCAGCCTCCCATTCATCTTGTTCACGAACATCTATAAGTGTGTGCGGCATATTTCCATCTCTAAGTTCATTATATTCCTCGCATGAAATTGAATCAACTTCTTTTTTTGCCTCAGCAACAAGTTCTTGTGGTGTTTTTGGCATATTACTTTATAGTTAAATTTTATATTATTGCTAAAATCCTTTTTCTCTTTTTCAGTTATATTATACTGTATAAGACATTATTACTGTACTTTAACACAATCTCGTTTGCTCGCTATCGCAGACGATATTAGAATTATTTTAATAAATAATCAACCGTGTTTTGCTGGACATTTTTTATCAGCATAAGAACAAAAAACACAACAATCATCACCCTTTGGGGTAATTGTTTCTTTGCAGTTATCACAAATATAAAAAGGTACACAAGCATTAGTTGGCATAGCACCTTCCTGTTTGTGTCCACATTTTGGACAAGTTAATTTTGCCTTTAGCAACTCATCTTTTAAATTCATAAAAAAAATATTTATTTTTGTATATATTTTACTGCTTCTTGAATCTGTTGATTAAAATTACCATCCATATTAATAACTTTTATTCCATACTTTTCTGCTTCTTTTTCAAAAAATTCACTATAAACCTTTATCATCTCTGCTATTTTGTAAAAAGTTTCTTTTTTCTTTGTTTTTTGGATAAACCAGTCATATTTTGCTTTATGTTTTTGACAACCTTCAACTATTCCATCTTTGTCAAAACGTGTTAATACTAATGGTATAATATTTTTTTTATATTTTTTGACAAGACTATTCATTAACTTTGGGTGTATTTGGTGTCCTTCAATAATATAATTATGTCCGTTATTCAATTCACAGGCAACCATTGTTTCAATTGCTTTCCAACTTGCTTTGGATTGTTTCTTGTACGCGTTCACAATCTCTTTGGTTGAATAAGAGTTATACATTATGTCATTGCTTTGTTTTGTCTTTTTCCTAATTACATTTTTTGGAAATAGACGATTCAAATCTTTTTTACTTGTGTTACTGTGTATAATAGATTCAATTGTATCTGCTGAAATCCAAGATTTAGACAATTTATTTGCTATTGTTGTTTTTCCACATCTGGGTGGTCCACTAATTATATATATCATATGATTTGTTTGAGGATATTATATCAAAAAATTTGAACTATAAAAAGTTCAAATCCAATTGCTCGGAGGCAGGGATTCCCTCTACAAATAATTCTTTTGTGAATTATTCTCCAAGGATAAACTTCTCATCTCTCTGCCCCAAACAAAATACACCCCTGTGGGGGCGTATTTATTTTGCTCGGAGGCAGGGATTCGAACCCCGATAGCCAGGACCAAAACCTGGAGTCCTACCTTTAGACGACCTCCGAATATTTTATAATATTATTTTTCTCGCATGTGTTGACCGGCAACCCAGGGTCTCCGCCCAATTAGGCGGAACGACCCCCAATTGTGTAGCAAATTAAGCAATAAGCAGAATATGCAAAATAAGCTAGCTTACCTTGCTTAATCTGCTTACTCTGCCTATTCTGCTATTTTATGCTCTTAAATCTTTTCTCATAGCCATAAAGCTGGAGAAAACAGTGAGAAGCAGTACGGCTCCAAACTGGATGCCGAACAGGAACATTATATTGGAAGAAAAGTATTCTGTCAATAGACTCTGCTGATTGAAAACAATCTCGACATAGGGATCAATAAAGCTGGCGGTAAACAATAAAAACAAATAAGTTACAGAAACGCTTACGGTCGTGAATATAAATGATTCAACAATATATGGACTACGGATAAACCAATTGGTGGCTCCAACCAATTTTTTTATGGTAATCTCTATTCTGTGGGTATAAATTGCAACTCTTATTGTGTTAAAAATAATAAGGAATGCTATAATTGCAAAAAGCGCGGTCAAAACAACACTAAATCTCTCGACTTGAGTCGTTATGTTGTTTATTCTTGTTATGGCTTTTTCTGTGTCAACAAAAGTTTTTGCCACCACAATGTTTTCATATTCCGGCACGCTCAAAGAGCTGATAATTTTCTCATAATCCCCCGCTTCTCTGGTTTTTACAACCATAGTAGGGCCAAGCGGATTTTCATCCAATTCGTTGAGAGATGCGATTATATTTTCGTTATCAGAGTACTGTTTCTTGAACTCATCCAAGACTTGATCCCTTGTAAAAAATGTTAAATCGGTTACTTCGGGAAAAGAAAGGATATAATCTTGAACTTCGGAAATTTGTTCTTCTGTTGCCTCAAATGAGAAAAAAATACTTACATCAATTTGATCCTTTATGGATTGCGTAGCTTGCAAGGTAAGGAATTTGATTATAATTAGAGTATTGACAGACAAAAGCATCAAAACCAAAATTAACACTGTCATCAAAGACAAACTAATATTTCTAAAAATATCCTGAAGAGCGAATTTTACTACTCTAAAAAATGATCTCATACAAAAAGCAGATTAAGTAAATTAAGCAGATTAGGCAGATTAAGTAGTAGGTAGATTAAGCAAAATAAGTAATCTTACTCTGCTTACGCAGTTTACCCGGCATAGCTTTAGCGAAGACGGGCTTATTCTGCTGTCAAAGTCTATATCTTCCTTCTTTTTCATCGGACACAATATTGCCGCCGTTAAGTGTAACCACTCTTCTTTGCAAGCGATTGACTATTTCACGATTGTGTGTGACCAAAAGAACCGTAGTGCCAAATTCATTTATCTTTTTCAAAATATCAATAATTTCATGTGAATTTATTGAATCCAAATTTCCAGTGGGCTCGTCTGCCACCAAAATTTTGGGTCGATGGACAAGCGCGCGCGCGATAGCGACTCTTTGCTGTTCGCCTCCGGACAATTGATGCGGATAGTACTTTATTTTATGCCCCAAACCGACTATATCAAGCAACCTCGGAATAACCACGCGTATGCGCGACCCTGATTCTCCCGATACCTGCAAAGCAAAAGCCACATTTTCATAAATAGTTTTCTTGGGCAATAATTTAAAATCTTGAAAAATAACCCCAATTTGACGCCTAAGAAGCGGTACGTTTCTACGCGGAATATCTGTTATATCCCAATCACCAACTGATACTTTGCCATCTGTGGCGCGCTCTTCTGCGATAATTAACTTTACAAGAGTAGTCTTTCCACTTCCGCTCTGACCTACCACAGAAACAAATTCACCGGGATCAATTGAAAGATGCACGTCATTAAGCGCGATGCTGTCTTTGTTATATTTTTTACTAACACCCTCTAATGTAATCATAAATTTATCATACAACGTCTAAACAATTATATCATATTTTAATTTTTTAGGAAAACAAAAGGGTCAAGTTAAAAACTTGACCCCTTAACCCTCTTAACTCGCCATCGGTAAACCGCTCTCACTCATCATTTTTAAAAGCTTTAAGGCTTGTCTGAAGTTACAACCATTTTTTTCTACTCCCACGACAAGAATTACCAGCCCCAAATGAAGACAATTGACCGGCGTTCTAAAAGATTCATTGGCAAACAAAAATCCTTGCCTAAAATCTAATCCCCCCAAATTAACATCCTTTACAATGTCAATAGACAAAAGTCTTTTGACAAGCTCTCCCACATCTGAGGCAATTCTTTCTTCTTTTTGAAGCTTTGAGCGAATGACATCTATCTCATCCAAAGTATAGTATGGAATGAAATTTTTTTGCTCTGTTTCAAAACACTCTTTTGAAAGAACAAGTGATTCTGCTTCCACATTTCGTGTCCTGCTAATGTGGGCATATGCAAAATCAGCCAAAGAAAGAAGTCTGTTTTTAACGATCTTTAATTCCAGCATGTCGCCGCTCCTTTTTTTTGTTTGGGGATATACTATAGCAAATAATAATAAAAGTCAAAAAAAAATCCCCTAAGCTTTCGCGAAGGGGAGCGGTTGGGGCGGCGGAGGTCGCACTTGTGCGGCGTCAGCCTTTTTGTCGCATCCGGGACACAAACGAGCCATGTGCTCGATTCGCGTCCTGTCTAGAATTAACCGGTTAAGCAGCCCATGGTTGTAGGCAAATGTCCGGTCGGATGAGGCTGTGGTCAACCTGCTAAATACCACAACCAAATAACTATGCACTATTTTGACACTTTTGTCAAGGGGCAAATGCTAATAAGATACAAAAAACCGCTAATTTTAGCGGTTTTTTGTATTTTTGTTTTAGATATCTTCTTCCCACACGCCTCTTTTTGGTTTTTCATCTTCTTCTGGGGGCGCTTCCTCCGGTGTTTGCGGATCTAATGGAAGTTCAAGAGGGACTTGCTCTTCTCTTTTTCGCCTTTCTTTTTCCTCTTGCTCTCTTCTGATAATCTCTCTAATAATGATATCATCTTCTATTGCCTCGCTTCTCCCTCTTGGTTTTTCACTCTCATTTCTATTTCCCATATTATTTTAATATTATCAATCACGTAAAAATTTTATTCTCCTGAGAGGGCTCTAAACTCCTCAAACGGATCGTGTACATTTACAACCAATTCAATATTTGCTTCCTTCAATTCATCGTCTAAAAATTTAGAAAAGTCTCTTGAATCTCTCTTGCTCTCAAGTTTGACTATATGATACCCAAATTCTGTCTTTACGAGTTCACCGCCGACTTGGCCCGGCTCAAGAGAAAATATCGCTCCTTCAAATTCCGGAACCATAACACCTTTTCCAAACCAGCCAAGATTACCGCCATTATCCTTGGTTGAGTCAGATCCAAACTCACTTGCAAGCGATGCAAAGTCTTCTCCGCTTTTTGCTCTTTCCAGTACTTTTTCTGCGTTTGCTTTAATTTCTAAATCATCGTCGCCTTCTTCTACTCTAAACAAAATATGGCTTGCGTTTACTTCTTCTCTTCCACCATAACCATCTATATCACTGCCGGCCTCTCCGGAGGCAAATGCTTCTGAAACTTTTTGCTCTAACAGCATAGGTCTTATAATTTTCTTAATGTATGTGTCTATATTCCAGCCATACTGCCCCATAAGTTCCGCCTCAACCGCTTCCTCTGTCCCATATTGATCAAATAATTTGCTTTTTACATCGCTTATATCATCTTCTGTAACAGCAATTTTAAATTCTCTTGCAAAATTTTTCATAATTGAATTTACAATAAGGCGGCTTAGCGCTTGATCGGAAATATCATTATCCGAAAAATTTGGTACACTCCCCGCTGGAGCATTATTGTAAAACTTTTTTAAAGTATTTACGTCGTCCATATATGAGGCATAAGAAACCGCATCGCCATTTACCTTGGCAACTGACAAGTTCAAGACTTCGGCAACCTTTAGAACAATCGGCGCATCAGAAAGATTTTTGACAGCCCTTACACTGTACACAATCCCAAATATGCCTGCCAACACCAACAATAAGGCAATGCCAAATAAAAAATATTTTAATTTATTTAACCCCTCTCTTTTGATTTCTCCTCCCAAATTTTCATTGTTTTGATTTTGTGTATCCATAATATAAATACTTAGGTAGGCTTTGTAAGCTTTGTGAGCTTTTTAGGCCTTTTTTATTATTGCTTATTTAATACGTGATTTTTGTTTGTAAAGTAATACCACCATTTTAACTGATTAGACATTTTTTGTCCAGAACCATCCTGAGAATCTATTCCCACTGCGGCAGCTTTGTTCCTATCGTATACGTCGCTACCCTTAAAAACCATAACGTTTTCGTCTTTTTTCTTCATATTTAGCTCTGTGCGCGCCTTCTCCTCTACAAAATCGGAACTCATAACATAATTTAGAATCTCCATTGATTCTAGCTTTTTGCGCTCCAAAGATTTTATATCTGTCTGCAATGCCTCAATTTCTTGATTTATTTTGTAACCATTAAAATACGACCTAACAACACCAAAAACAACCAGCACCGTCAACGGAATTCCTATAATTAAAAAAAGACGAGACCCCAAAAATCTACTTATAGAAGTTTTCTTTTCTTTACTCATATAATCCTATATCCACAAATTTTTATCCGAATCTACAAATATCCCAATTTACTAATTTGTAGTATTCGGATATTTGTAGATTCGGATGTTATTCGTTAATTCGGATTATATTATACCAATTTTACAGTCAAATGTCATTTGATATCCCGAGCTTCTATTTCCCTCTCTATCATTTTTTTTATTTTTACTAACTCCGCCGTCCTCATATCGCTAAACTTGTCCTCCAAAAACACAGGATCTTCCAAATACCTCAAATTATATTTTTTCCGCATTTCATTTATATTTCTTTGGACTCTTGCGGGGTGCTTTACTTTGTCCAATACTATTTTCATATTGCCATTCTCATTTTGAATTGTCACAAAACCGTACCGCCAAATTGTACCCCAAAAACCCTTTATACGACCCGACACATAATCCAATTGATCATATGGCATTTCTGAAACAAATTTGTCAAAAAAACCTCGTTGATCGACATCAATTATCCTGTGCGTCGTTATTATTGCTGAATTATTTTTCCACAAAAAAACTGTCCTTGCCAAAAAGAAAATCCCCAAGACAAGAGAAAAAAAGAATAATGCCTGCCCCCACCAATTATGATTGAACAACCAAAACATAAAGAAAAATGGCGTGACAATTAAAACAAATACCAATAACCACCACCCAAAGTACACAATTCCATGTCTTTGTGTCTTGTGTATTATTTCTTCTGTTTTTTCCAATCGCACAGGCATAAGACCTAAGGATTAAGACTTAAGAATTTATTGACATTTTTTTAGACTTAAGCATTTTACCAATTTCTCGAAATTTTTCTATTTCACCCATATTCTTATGTCTTATGTCTTATGCCTTTATAGGCTTCTTCTCGATCATCCCACGGCACCAACTCACCTTTTACAACCATTGCCTGCTCGCTCCCCTTTCCTGTTATCAAAATTAAATCTTTGTTCTGTGCAAGACTTATTGCTTTTTTTATTGCCTCTCCTCTGTCTAAAATTTTAAATAAATCTTGCCCTTCTTTTTTGCCTGTTTTTTCTACTGCCCTAGCAACGCCATTTATAATCTCCATTGGATCGTCATCGTATGGATCTTCGTTTGTAACTATGCAAATATCGGCGTTTTTTCCAACAAACTCTCCAAGAGTTTGACGTCTCTGTTTATCTCTGCCTCCGCCGGTAGAACCAAAAACATGTATCACTCTGCTTGGCTTTAATAAACTTACAACTTTGTATAATTCTTTCATTGCCACCGGCTCAAAGGCATAATCAACAACGATTTGAAATCCTTTTGCCTCTGCCTCCGGTATAAATTCCAATCTTCCCGGGATATTTTTAAAATTACTTACTGCTTTTTTTATTGTCCCCCAATCCACTCCCAAAGTTTTGGCTACTGCAATTGCAGATGTAATGTTCATTATATTGTGTTCACCATACATTCTAGCATCAAGTTTATTGCCCGCAATTGAAAAATGAAGCCCAAACTTATCTACAAAAATATCGTCAGGAACAAAATCCCCGCCTTTTCCAAAAATTATTTTATTTTTAAATTCAAAGCTCAAAAACTCTCTTGCATATTTATTTTCAGAATTTACAATAGCAACCTTTCCCATTTTATCAAAAGATTTTTTGTTTTGCCCTCTTGAGACCATATTATTAATATTTTTCTTTTTACACCTAGACACATATTTAAAAATATTCAACTTTGCTTTTTTGTAATTTTCAAAACTTCCGTGCGACTCTATGTGCTCCGGATATAAATTTGTCAGCACTATCATGTCGTAATTAATAAACTTATGGCGATATTGCACCGAACCTTCTGATGTAGTTTCAATAATCGCCACCTCGCACCCATTATTCAACATTTTTCTCAAATACCTCTGTATTGCCATCTTACCCAACATCGTCATTTTTTTGTCGTTTAGCTTGCTTTTTCCATTGATATAAAATTCAATAGTAGACATAACACCCACCTTAAATCCAGCACCTTCCAAAAGTTGGCGCAATAAATATGTGGTACTTGATTTTCCGCTAGTACCGGTAATCCCAATCACCAACAACTTTTCTGAGGGCCGTCTATAAATAACAGAACCAAGCCACGCATAAAAAAGATGGCGTAAATTTAACACTCTTTTTGGAATTATTTTTTTGATGATCTCTTTCATATTTATTATTGTACGCCAAAACAAAGGGAAAATCAACCAAAAATTAAAGGCTTATTCTTGTTGAGAATAAGCCTAATGTTATCTTTTATTGTCAGCTATTGTTAATCTTTGCGCCTTAAGTACCAAAAAAAGACTGCAACAATAACTATACACAAGATATACCCCGCCACATACAAACCGGTGCTTACAACCGCATATACAGCAGAAAATAGTGAAACAGTATATTTAACCACCCCGACTGCGGAAGACCCTGCATACAGGTATATCAACACTCCGATAATAATATACAACAACATTCTCTTGAGAAAACCAGACAAATAACTTTTTCCTTTCTTTTCTTTTTTATCTTCTTTTTTTGTCTCTTTTCTTCGCATTTCGCCTTCTCCTTTGGTTTGCGCGCCACGTTGCCAAGTACTTTAATAAAGTTTACAAGAAATGTCAACCCTCACACTATACACAAATTAAATATCCAAATTAAACAAATACCAAAATTAATTTCTCAGCGATACCTCATATACTACTCGCTCTAATTTTTGATTTGCCTGCTTGGCCTGATCAAATTTTGTACGCAAGTAGCTTGTTAGATTAAATTCTATCAATTCACCAATAATTTCATTTGCCATTTCCGAACATTTTTTGACCAGTTCTATATTTCGCTCGGTGGCTGCCTTTATTGCATAGCGATATAACTCGCCCGGAACATCGCATAATCCCGCAATATATGTTTCCGGTTCAATTTGCATATTCTTTATTTCACTAAGCTTCCCATCCGTAATAAACTGGAAAAATAATTTTGCCTCCACATATTCCTCCAATCCCGCCCGATATGAGCCTTCATTTTTTGTCTTTGGATCACTCTCAAACTTTGTTTGTAATTTTTCAAAAATATCTTCCGCCTCTTTTATTTTTTCCTCTGCCTCCTTCATATTATCACGATGCATCGAAAAAATAGCTCGCTTTGCGCTATGCAAAGCATCGCCGGATTCACGAATTATTTCTCTGCGCTTTATTGCATAATCATGCAAAGTTTCTTTAATTTTGTCTAAATACTTTTTGGATATAGGCATATATTATTAAATTATAAAAATTAGGTTGTATTACTTTGCTAATTGTCTATTTTTTATTCTAATCAAGAAAATGAATTTCATTAATTCAATAAACGCTATATTGCTAAAACTAAAAATTAAGATCATAACCCAGTATCTTCCACTAAGAGGAACCGTGTGCAAAAGTAATCGCAGTGGATGCCAATATACACTGGCAAGCAACATAATTGTTGCCACAAAAACACTCAGAGTAACGTAAACATTACTAAATGGGTTCACCCTCCATATCATTTTTCGTAAACTTTTCATTGTGTAAACTACCAAAACCGAACTAACTCCCAAAGTAACAAAAATAATTGTTCGCACCAGTTCCAAATCGTTAATATAGCGCAAAAGATATAGATATAAACCAAGTAGGGTTATATTAGACATGATGGCTACAATAACAAGCATGGACTTCATCTGCCGGCTCAATATTAACTCATTTTTTGGGCGAGGCTTCTCCCCCATATTTTCTTTTTCACCTTTTTCAAAGGACAGGGCCAAGGCCGGAAATGAATCCTCCATTATATTTATCCATAAAATCTGCACAGGGATAATTGCCAGGGGCAAGCCTCCTATTAAACAAGCCGTAATCAAAAATACTTCGGTAGTGCTGCCAGTCAAAAGATACAATACCACTCTTCTCATATTTTGATAAACAGTCCTTCCTTCTTCGACAGCTGAAACAATTGTGCTGAATTTGTCATCCAGCAATACAAGATCAGAAATTTCTTTGGCCACATCAGTACCTGACCCCAAAGCAACCCCCACATCGGCACCTTTCAAAGCGGGCCCATCGTTAACCCCATCCCCTGTCATTGCCACCACTTCACCCGACTCTTTCAAAGCTCTGACTATTCTTATTTTGTGTTTTGGATCAACACGCGCAAAAATTGAAACATGACCAACGGCATATACCAATTCTTTGTCAGAAATAGAATCTAATTTTTTGCCATCAAATATATTATCCTTGTTGGCATCCAGACCTATTTCTTTGCCTATTGCCTGGGCGGTTTTGGCGTGATCGCCCGTTATCATCACCACTCTGATCCCAGCCTGTCGCGCAATATCCAAAGTTGATTTCACATCAGTTCGCAAAGGATCCGACAAGGCCACCAAACCAACCAAAACAAAATCGTCAATATCTTTTTCCTCTAGCTCTTGTTTTGCTTTTATATCCTTGTAGCCAAGCGCAAGCAAGCGTAAACCTTTTTTTGCCATTTCGTCCTCTTTATCCTCAAACCATTTTTTATTTTTTGGATTTAATTTTATTTTTTTGCCATTTTTTTCATAATAGCCGGCTTGTGAGATTAGCACCTCTGGCGCACCTTTGATATATAACCTACTCTTACCATCAAAATTATGTAAAGTAGCCATAAATTTTTTGTTGCTATCAAAGGGAAGTTCTGCCGACCTGATGAAAACAGCGTCCAAATTCTGTTTGTTTATTCCGGCTTGTAAAGCCACCTCGGCCAAGGCAGTCTCAGTAGTATCCCCAACAAAATTATCTCCTGTGCCCGTATTATTTTTATTAAAAACAGCATTGTTGCACAAAACTCCAATGCGCAAAGCAAACAAAGCGTCCGGGTTTTTTTCCTCTTTCAAAACTGATAGAATGTCTAACTCTGATTTGTCTAAATCATTTTCAAAAGTAACCAGACGAGTAGCCTTCATTTTGCCTTCTGTTATAGTTCCTGTTTTATCTACACAAATAACGCTAACTGATCCCAATGTCTCGGCAGACACAAGTTTGCGGACAAGCGCATTGCGCCGTAAAATTCTTTGCATACTAACAGCCAATATAACTGTTAAGGTTACCACCAGACTCTCAGGGATTGCGGAAACTGCCAATGCAACCGTTGTCTCAAACAATTCAAACAAAGTATAGCCTCCGTAGTTTGACAAAAGACCAACGAGAAAAATTATCACTGAAATAATCAAAACAATAATAGTCAAAGCTTTGCTTAATTTTAGAAGTTGTTTTTGCAAAGGAGTTCTGTCTTCTTCGGTATTTTTTACCAGGTGCGCAATTTTACCTATCTCTGTTTCGCCGCCTATAGCCGTCACAACCACGACAGCATTACCATTGCCAACAATCGTTCCGCGATATAACATATTTTTACGATCGGCCACCGGCACTTCAAACTCGATCAACTGAGAGGATTTTTTTATAGGCTCAGACTCCCCTGTCAAAACCGACTCATTCACCTCCAAATCTCTTGCTTCTATTATTCTTCCGTCAGCTTGAATTTTGTCACCTGCCTCCAAATAGAGTACATCACCAGGGACAATATCCTCACTGGGAATCTGTACTTTTTTACTATCTCTAATAACAATTGCTTTGTATTGAATCATTTGACGCAATTTTTTCAAAGCTTGATTTGCCTTATTTTCTTGTAAATAGCCTACTAATATATTTACCAGTATAGTAATAGATATGACAATCGCGTCAGTCAATTCTGATAAAGCAAAACTTATTATTGCTGCCACCACCAAAATCAGAATAAGCGGACTTTTCCACTGATCAAAAAAAACCTTCCACCTAGTTGTTAGTACACCGGCTCTGGGAAGAATATTTTTTCCTTTTTCTTTACGGACTTTTTCAACTTGAGCAAAAGTTAAACCATTTTGTTTGATGGTTCCAAAACTACTCAAAACTTCATCAACGGTTTTACTATAATACGTCATAAACCTATTAATTATGCCAATAAAGCGAATTCCATCTACTTTCTATTGACTTATCTTTAAAATTAGTATATCATATTGACTATCAAAACATAAATAGTTTACATCATGATCCGGTAGCTCAGCTGGTAGAGCAGCAGCCTTTTAAGCTGACGGTCCTGGGTTCGATCCCCAGCCGGATCACATAAACTAAAATACCCCCTTGTGGGGTGTTTTAGTTTTTGTAGTTCGTGGTGAAGATCGAACAAGGAAAGGGAGAAAACGTGAGTTTTCTCTTGCTGAGGAAAGTTCACGAAAACCCGAAGGTTTTCGTGGGAGTGCGAAGACACGACGTGAGATTCCCCAGCCGAGTCACATAAAAAATAACTCCTACTTTTTTGTAGGGGTTGTTTTTTATTTGGTCCGAGACTGGGATGAGAAGTTTATACCCCGTAGCCCACAGGCGAAGGGGTGAATCCCAGCCGGGTCACATTTTAAAAACACCACTCCCCCAAGGTGGTGTTTTTGACTAAAATCAATTCCGTGAAATTTTACTACTATTGCTAATCTCTGCAATAGTATCAACAAAGCTCTCATACTTATTAGCACAAACTACACACCCCAATTCAAAGATATGCATTTTTACTTGCCTAGCTTTTTCAAACGAATCTGCTGGCAGAGAATTCTTATATAAGTATCTAAAAAAATCATCCACATCTTCACAAGAAAGTAATATTTTCTTTATAGTCACAAAAACCTCCTTTGGTCTACCAAAAGTTTAACAAATATAAATAGTTTATTCAAGCATTCCATTATTATTTAGTACTACAAAACTCACCAAAAGTGCCAATTTTAAAACTACTTATTTTTAAAATAAGTAGTTTTATTTATTTATAAATACTTGAACGATGCCCGATTCTTAATATAATAATTTTTTGTCCCTTGCAATCAAATACTACTCTATAATCTCCAATTCTAAATCTATACTGCCCAATTGCTGGATATTTTAATTGATTTGCAGAGTTTAATGGATTTTTTTGATTAGAAAACCATTTTATCTTTTTAACAATTCTAGCTAATACTTTTTTATCTAATTTGTCTAAATCTGCCAAAGCCTCATCTGTAAATACAACATTATATGCCATACATCTTTTTAACTTTGTCTAAAGATGTAAATTTTTTGCTTTTTCTTGCCCTTAATATGCTTTTTAAATAATTAGGACTAGACATTGCCTCCATATCCTCCACCAAATCACTAAAGGTATCTTCATCCAAAAAATAGCCCAAAGTCTTTTTACCGCGAAGAATGCGGGTTAAACCTTGTAAATAACGAGAAGGACTTTTTTGCAATTCTTTAATATTTACAACCTCTTCTGTTTTTAATGTTTTCAATGTTTGAAGCATGTTTTTAAATTAATAATGTATATACTAAAGTATATACATTTTATTACCACTAGTCAAGCATTATTTGTCCACAAACAAAATTGATACTATGCCACCAATGACGGTATTATAGCCACATTTTTATAATGTTATTCCACTTCCCCATTTCTATTGTTAGAGTTTCCCATGATTTCAATTTACAAATTATTTAATTTGTAGTAAACTCAAAAGTAATAAGGAGGCTTTCATGCATAATCTATCGTGGCTGGCAACCGAGCCTAAATGGACAGATGGATTACTTGAAAAAATAGACGAAAAAGAAGATTTTATTACAATTAGACTTGGCATTAACTGGTTCAACAAGGTTCAACCTTGGGATATGGTTAATATATCTATCACAGTTGATATAAACGAACCTTCAAAAATATGTCTGGGACAGGCAGAGGTACTAATAACCATAGTGGACACAATAAGATCCCTTAGAGAATCCGGTACAGCGCTGTTATTTAACAATATAGGAGCAAAAAACTGGGACGAAGTTCTCAAAGACATGAAAAAAATTTATGGTGAAGACAAAGTAACCGAAAACTCAACAATTAGCGTTATTGAGCTTCGCCCTAAATGAACAATAAGAAAAAGGAAAAATAATGAGCTACAAAAAAGTAAAATACCCCAAAGAGTTTATTGAGGCAGTAAAAAAAGAATTTCCAAATAATGATATGATTCTTGATACGCTTGAAATGGGACACCCATTCCTCAGCAAGTTATTGCAATCTCATCGCGCTCAAGACCTGTATGAACAGTGTGCAAAAATCATTGAAGGACAATCAGATGAGGAGAAGCATTATAATTAGAATCATTCCTCAAGGAAACAAAATCAAAAGCCAGATCTTTTAGAGATGCTGGCTTTTCTTATATCAAAAAATAGAAATCAAACTTTTTAAGTTTTAATTAATTTATTAAAAATATCCAAAATGCCATCTTTTTTTGCAACCGGCAATAGTGCATGGAGTTTATTGCCCATATTTTCCATTCTGTCTCTGTCAGATAATAACTCTTTTATTAAACCGGCCAATTGTACTCCGCTCCCAATTCGCTGATCCACCAATATAACAGCCTCTTCTTCTGCTAATAATTCTACATTTTCTTCTTGATGCCCCGGGATAGGTATAACTACTGCGGCTTTGCCAAGCCCTGCCATTTCCACCAAAGTCCCAAAACCGCCGCGAGATATTATAATGTCGGCAATAGCATAAGCGTCCTTCATTTCGTATGTAAAAAACTTGTATGTATGATAATAATCATACTGATTGGCAATATTATTTACCATTTCATTTGGCCTATCCTTGCCTGATAAATGAATTACCTCACAAACACCATCCAATTGTGAAATAGATTCCGAAACAATTTTATTTACGCTCTCTGACCCTGTTCCTCCCCCGGTAACAAAAACAACCGGTAAATTTTTCTTTAAGCCAAATAATTTAATCGCTCTGTCTTTGCTTCCCAAAAAAATATCATGCCTGGTTGGATTTCCAAGCCAGACTGTTTTCCTTTTTGAAAAATTCTTAACATTTTGTCTGAGAGCTGTGGTAATTACTTTTGCAAAAGGCGCCATTAATTTGTTTGACAAGCCAACTCTTACATCCTGCTGATGAACCCATGCCGGTATCCGCAAAAGACCCGCCGCCCAGTGGACTGGAACCGAAACAAATCCACCTGCCGAAATACACAAATCCGGCTTCTCTTTTTTTAAAAATATAAATGACTCCAAAAGACCCGCTATAACCCTAAAAATATCGGGAATATTGCCAAGCGAAACATAACGCCTTAATTTACCGGAGGAAAAACTCAAAAACTTTATTTTTTTCTCTTCTATTAATTGTCTTTCCGGACCATATTTTGTGCCAATCCAAATAAACTCAGCATCTCTATACTGTTCGCTTAACACCTCATAAATTGCCAGCAATGGCGTTACCGGACCTAATGTTCCGCCGCCAGATAATATAATTTTCATAAATGCTCTGTATATTTGCTCACATTAATAAGTATGCCAACTGACGCCATAGCAACAAACAAAGCCGTTCCGCCATGACTAACAAAAGGCAAGGGCAAACCAGTCAATGGCATTAATCCAATCATTGCGCCAATATTCATAAAAGATTGGATAGTAAACCAAATTATTATCCCCGCCACTAATAACCTAGCAAATGAATTGGGAGAATTTTTTGATATTTTGAAACCACGATAACAAATCAATAGCAATAATATTATAAATGCACCAGTAATTACAAACCCCATCTCTTCTGCTATTATAGCAAAAATACTATCGGCATTCACTTCCGGCAAAAATTCATACTTTCTCAAAGAGTGCCCCAACCCCATTCCCAATAAACCACCATTGCCAATAGCCAAAAAAGCTTGATTGATATGGTACCCCACACCAAGCGGATCTAATTCCGGATGTAAAAAAGTCATAAGACGATTAAATCTATAACGAGCCTTTATTATCATCAAAATAAATCCCAATATTCCGGCGCCAATCAACGCAAACATGTGCCAAATATTTGCTCCCGCCACAAATAAAAGACCAAATAAAATTCCAAACAAAATAGAGGCAGTCCCAATATCGGGCTGAAGAACAACTAGTACTACTGGAATTAAACCTATTGTTAAGGCAGGCAGAAAACCACTTTTAAAATTTAATAATTCTTTCCCTTTTTGGCTTAAATACGATGCCAAAAATATAATCATGCTTAATTTCAAAAATTCAGCCGGCTGAAAAGAATTTGATCCAATTACAATCCAACTTTTTGCACCAGTACCTAGATCAAAACCAATTCCCGGAACAAAGACCAAAAGGTTCAATAAAAGAGAAAAAACAAAAATAGTCAGAGAGTATCTTCTTAACTCTTCAAATTTTATCTTTGAAAATAAAAAAAAGGCCGCCAGCCCTGGTATAACGCCAACTATTATTTGTCTTTTTATAAAAAAATATTTATCGCCAAACTTGCCATAACCCATTGGAGCGCTGGCAGAAGTAAGCATCAATAATCCGAAAAACAACAAAATTGCAAAATATGTCAATAATACATAATCAGCTTTGCGCTCTTTTGACTTTATCATAAAACTAATATTAAGTTACCATCATTAAACAAATCCATTTATGTACGAAACTACGAACAGTACGAAATTACGAAATAAACAAAACAAAAATTCTTCGTAATTTCGTAACTTTCGCCCCGATGTAAAGTCGGGATAAGTGTTCCCTTATAATTTCGAACGTGTAGTTACTGTCTTGAATTGATAACCGTCTTTTTGCTGATTTAACCGTTAAATAGCGACTAACTTACCGCCAGTTCTTAATAAAAATCTTCTAAACATTTAGAAAGACCAGCAAGGCTGAAACTACAAGTAAAAAAATCTGACAAATAAGGCTCACAGATTGTAAAATAATTGAAATAAACTTATCCTTTTGAAATAGTAACCACCCTATAACAAAATTTATTACAATAATAAACAAGCCTGTAAGCGGCAAATAATAAACTCTCCACCACTCCCCAATAAAGTCAACCCCAAATAAAACATTATAATGCAAAAAAATCAACGCATCTTGCGGTCGTATTTGAAACAATATCCAGACCCAAGTAAATATATTCACTAAAATAGCAGCCGCCAACATTATAAAATTAGGCTTATATTTAAAATATAATTTTAAAGGATATACATGAGACATAAATATATTAAAATAATAGATTTCTTACCTAAAAAGTATACTCTATTGAAGACGTCTTGACAATATACTTTTATATTGCTATAATACGACAAATATTTATACGATATAGTTAACGATCCCGACGCTCAAAGAGCGATCATTCGGGAGGCTGTTTATCCAGTTTTCTGGATATCTAAGTGCGGCACTAATATGGCACATAAAAAAGCAGGTGGATCCACCCGACTGGGAAGAGATTCCAACCCGCAATATCTCGGTGTAAAAGCCGGAGATGGACAAACTGTAAGATCCGGGGCGATAATCGTTCGTCAGAGAGGAACGAGAATTCATCCTGGAAAGAATGTCAAAAAAGGAAAAGATGACACCCTTTTCGCGGTAATTGCCGGAAAAGTAAAGTTCACCCAACAGAAACGAAGACGTTTTGATGGGGCGCTTAAAATGACAAAGTTTGCCAATGTAATTCCAACCGTTATAAAAACTGCTAAAAAAATAGTACCAAAAACAACCGAAAAAGAAGCAGTTAAAAAATAAATACCACAAAAACCCCCAAAAAGGGGGTTTTTGTAATGACAACAAATTATCAACATGTTATACTAAATTTGCTTTTTTAATAAAAACTAAAATTATAATAAAAAAATTTTATATGATTAAAAAATAAATTTATTTATGATAGATTTTTTTATAAATATTTTAAAAACGACATTAATCCAAGTTACCGGAATTTTAGGAATTTTTTTTATACTTGGATTCATTTTATCAAAACTACAAGAATGGACGCAGGCTAAATACCAAAGAACTGTTGGCTGGAAAGGAATTTTATGGACCGCATGGATTGGCACGCCATTTCATGAATTTGGACATTACTTTTTTGCTAAATTATTTAGACACAAGGTGCGTGCCTTTCGCATATTTGAACCTAATCAAGCTACTGGCGAACTTGGGCATGTTGATCACAGTTTTAACAAATTCAGCTTATATCAAAAAGTCGGAAATTTCTTTATTGGTTCCGCCCCTATGATCTTTGGTTCCACAATTCTTGCCTTATTGGCTTACTTTTTTTTGCCAAATGGAAAAGAAGTTTTTTTACCTCTTAGAGACGCCAATAATTCATTTATTTCGATATTTACAACATCAAAAAATACATTAATTAATCTATTTTCCCTCAAAAACATAACAGCTTGGAACTTTTGGGTTTTTCTTTATCTATCATTTTGCATCTCTTCCCATCTTGCGCCAAGCAAAGTAGATCGAAAAGGAATGTGGTCAGGATTGTTACACATTATTTTAATTTTATTTTTATTAAATATATTTGCCGTATTGCTTAAATTAGACATAACTACATATATTTTGAAAACCAACCAATATTTGGGAATTTTTACCGGTTTTTTTCTTTATGCAATAATTATATCTCTGCTACACTTCATTTTTTCACACGCTATTTTATCACTGGTAAGAAAATAATGTTATGATTGACAAAAATAATACAATAAATTAAAATAAACTTCTCATCTAGTTAAAAAAATCTACAAACAAAAAGGGTGAATAATGACAGTATTCACAGTATACAAAATGAATGAAAAAGATAAAGAAGATTGCCGTTACTACGGCGCTTTCAGATCCGGCAAAAAGGTAAAGCCACAAAATTGTACGATAATTGCCACTTATAATCTAAGCAGTAATGCCTCAATAGACGAGCAATTTGAGATACTGCATAACTTGGCAAAAAAATTAGCAAAACTTCAAGGTTTTGAAATGTTTAAAGTTTTTAGATACGATAACTAGATAAAGCCTCATGTGTTCATATACATGGGGCTTTCTTTATCCAAAAGTAAAGGCAAAGGCCTTTAAACCAGGTTCTAATGCTTTTATTTCCAAAGTATGCGAGCCATAATCACCCTTCAAATCAACCAAATTGTATAAATCATACTCTCCAAATATCAATTTACCATCACTCACATCATTGCCAGAAAAATCATTTGAAATTAATTTACCATCCAAATAAATCTCGGCCACTATCTGTTTATCACCGCCCGCAACCAAATTAACTTGGTTTGCAGAAAAATGGATTATTATTGATCCTGTGTCTTCGGTTGATTCCGCGTATTCCGGCTGAATATTCCAACCACCATCCAATTCGTATGCATTCATAGGCAAAGCGCCTGTCTTTTTATAATCACATATACCACCCAAGCATTTTGTGGATGGCAAATTAGCAATTGCTTTGATACGAGAATATCCCAAATAAGTTTCCGGAGTGTATATTTCATGAAAATCAACCTCTTTGGCATCCTTTGGCCGAGTAGCCTCTGCCACCACCTCTGATTCCCCCAATCTTTCCCTTCTTTCATTTAACAATTCAATAATTTTATTTTCTGTTTCCTCATACATCCCCTCGCCAAAATGCCTATAGACAATATATCCATCAATGTCAATCAAATACTTTGCCGGCCAATAGCGGTTGTTATAGGCTTTCCAAGTGGCATAATCATTGTCCTGTACAACTTTATGCTTAATGCCATATTTCTTTGTTGCGGCCACAACATTATCATAGTCTTTCTCAAATTCAAATTCCGGCGTGTGTATGCCGACAATTTCCAATCCCATATCCTTATACTTCTCATGCCAAGCATTCAAATACGGAAAAGTTCTTTGGCAATTGATGCAACTGTAAGTCCAAAAATCGACCAAAATTACTTTCTTGCCTATTAGATCTTTTAGGGCAAATTCATCTGTATTTATAAAACCAAAAGGACGGACAATCTCAATTGCGGGGCTATATTTATTTTTTTTATCTTTTTCTGCCAATCTATTTGTCAAAGCTAATTCTTGCCTCTCGCCACTTTCTATTTGCTTGGGTTTTTTTGATTCGGCAAAATATATTACCAAAGCAATAGCTGCTATTAATAAAAAAAGTAAAAAATATCTTAATTTGTTGTTCATTGGAGTAAAAATTTATTAAGTAATTCAAAATTAGCAATACGACTCAATAACTGAGTAAAGACCAAAATTCCCAGCCCTATTAAAATAACCCCAAAAACTACGTTTACATATTTTACCCATTTTGCATATTTGTTTATAACTCTTGAAGCTTGAGCGGTAAAAAGCCCAACCAATAAAAACGGAAGTCCCAATCCAAGAGCATATGACAACAAAAGACCAAAAGCCGATCCCGGCGCAATAGTGGCTAATCCAAGTATGGCTCCCAAAACCGCACCCACACAAGGAGTCCACCCGGCCGCAAAGGCAGCGCCAAAAACAAAAGAAGTCAAATATCTTGAATTATATTTTTTCTTTACACGAATTTTGTGTTCTTTTTCTAAAAAACCAATTTTTATAAGCCCGGTCAAATAAATTCCAAAAAATATAATCAAAATACCGCCAACTCGCGATAACCAAACCTGAGCGTCATAAGCCACAGCTTCCAACACCGTATTTAAAAGTACTCCCAGAAGAGCAAAAATAGTTGAAAAACCAAGCACAAAAAATATGCTATTTACAAATATTTGCCTCTGGTGGCTCTCACCTTCTTGTGTAGAACCGGATGACCCTGCCAAATATGCCAAAAATCCGGGTATGATTGGCAATACACATGGCGCCAAAAAAGATACGATTCCTGCGACAAACGCAATAAAAAATGTTATCTCCATACAATATTAATTTAAAAAGTTATTTATCTCACTTGTATATTTGCTCTCATTCCAACTTTCGGGTGATTTTAATACTCTTTCTTCATTTTTTACAAACACTTTTGTGTGCTGATATGCAACTCCAAATTCTCTGGCCAAACTCTTTTCAAATGAATCGGTTTCATTATCATTATAGTTTACTCTAAAACCAACTACCCCATCATTATTAATTTTGTTAAAAGCTGACTGCATTTTTGGAAATTCAAGTTTGCATATTGGACACCAATTGGCATAAAAATACAAAACAACTAATTTTTTTGATTGCAATGCTTTTTGATAATCCGCTTGATTAAAATCGAGCAATAGAGACAAGTTTCCAGCCAACACTTCTCCTGAAAACACAAGCTTATCCATGCCAACATTTTCCATCATTTCCCCATCTTCTTTCACCACCACTTCCCCCATCATTTTTTCATCTCCCTCCATCACCAGATCTTGTTTATTTTCTACCACACCCTCTTCTTTTACCATAGTCTCCGGTAGATTACTTTTCATTTCTTCAATAGATTCATTTAAACTCATTTCGTTAACAGAGGCATAATATACTGCACCGCCAATAACAAAAATAATTGCAATTATTCCTATTATACCTAGCACACTAAACCCCTTTTTTGATGGTAATTTTTGCATAAAAATATTAAAATAATTTATGTCTTTATTATAACAAATAATGTATTCTCCAAAAAGATGTTAATAACTTTTTTACAAAAATTAACCCAAATATCTGAATCTTGGCACAATCTCACCGCCAATATCTATTCTCTCCAAAAACATATCTAAAGGCCTCACCCACAAAGAACCATTGCCAAATTCTTCTGACTCATAAAGCGCTTTATAGACAACCATTTCTTCCAATGTCTCACTATGTCTTGCCTTGCCAATAACTTCATAGGTATTCCCTTTGTAGTGTTTGTATTTTCCCAATTTTAATTTTTCCATAAATTATAATGCACCCTCTTGCTTAAGAAGCTCTTGTTTATTTTTTATTCCCCGATTATAACCGCCCAGCCCTCCATCCGTTCTAATAACCCTATGGCACGGAATTTTAGGGTTAAAATTGCTTGCCATAATGTTTCCAACAGCACGGGATGCTTTTATGTTCCCCGCACGGCTTGCCACTTCTTTATACGTCAACACCTTGCCTTTTGGAATTTGCGCAACAATTTTGAGAACTCTTTCTCTAAAAGATATCTTTTTGCTCATATTAACTATAATATAAAAAACAAAGATAAAAAATGCGGAAAGTGAGGGATTTACCCCTCGGGGCATAAACTTCTCATCTCTCTCACTTCTGCGGAAGGTGAGGGATTCGAACCCTCGATACCTTGCGGTATACACGCTTTCCAAGCGTGCGCACTAGACCAACTATGCGAACCTTCCTTTTAAAAACCCCAAGGATACAAATTCCAAGAAACAAACAAATTACAACTACTAAATCACAAATTAAAAAAATTATTCTTGTAGCGACACTTTTAAAAACTCCAAAGTTTTTTCCCCTAAATCATACAGCCTTTTCATAAAGTTTTGTTTGGAATTTTATATTTTTAATTTGGAAATTGTTTGTATCTTGTATCCTTGCTTCTTTTTTTATTCATCAATACGATACCGATCAGCATCAAGACAATACCAAAATATTGACCGGGAGTCAATCCAAAATAACGTGCGTCAGCATGTTCAATATCAATGGCGCGAAAAAAATCTAAGACAAATCTAAGTATCCCATAATATATAAATAAAGTGTAGAAATACCAGCCATCTTGTCTTTTTTTATTTCTAGAAAGATAAAAAATTATGGCCAGCGGAATTAATCCGACAATTTCTAAAGCTGCCATATCCAAACGAGGACCAGCTGAAGTTTGGATACTTAAAAAACTCTTATACACTCTCCCCAAATGATCATGAATCAAAACACAGCCGACCCTGCCCAACATCCACCCATACAGTGCCGAAAAAGCAATTAAGTCTACAATAGCAAGCAATTTCTCTCTTAAAAAATTATTTTTTCTTTTAAACAGAAAAAAGGCTAGTATCGCACCCGCAACACCGCCAAAAGATGACATGCCTCCCTGCCAAAACTTGACTATATCAATCGGGTTTTCTAAGAAATAAACAGGTTCATAAAAAAATACATGAAAAAATCTCGATCCAATAAGACCGCTCACTACCATCCATACTGACAAATCTAATATTCTCTCAATATCATAACCCAAACTCTTCCCTCTCTTCCAAATAATAATAAAAGTTAAAAGCATCCCAAGCGCGACAAAAAAACCCCAAACCTGAATTGGAATCGGCCCAATATTAAAAGTAGTATAAAAATTTTTAAACATAAACTTAGCACTTTTCTCTATCCTTCAATCTCTTTTATTATCTCTTCCACAGTATCAACCACTTTATACAGATTCCTATCCTCCTTAGCTATTGTTTTCATCTCATTTATCAAAACTTTATCTATAAAATCACTAAGGGGCTGCCAAAACTCTTTGTCATATAATATAATAGGCAGCTTTGGCATTTTCTTTGTTTCCATCAAAGTAAGCACTTCAAATAAATGATGCATGCTTCCTAATCCGCCGGGGAAAAATACAAGAGCCTTTGTAGGGGCTATGACAATAGTTTTGCGTGTAAAGGGAAAATCGAATAATATTGATCTGGTCAAATAAGGATTCACTTCTTTTCTGCCAACCGATTTCATTCCAATCCCAATAGACACTCCCCCGCCCTCAAACGCTCCTTTGTTGGCGGCCTCGGCCGTGCCAAACTTACCACCGGTAACAACGGTATACTCCTTCTTTGCCAGCATCTGCCCCAGCGAATAAGCATCATCAAAAAAAGAACTTTCTTTTTTTAATCTTTTTGTCCCAAGTATTGTAACTGCCTTTGTTAACCCTGTCACAAATTCAAAACCTTCCACTAATTCCGCCATAACTCTAAAAATTTTCCAATCAATATTTCCCTTGCAATGAAAATTATTTGGCGAGAGATCACAAATATCCATTGTGTCCTTTACATCTTTTATGTGCTCAAAAGCCTCTTGCGCAGTTTCAACCAAAATCCATTCAGCGATTTTTTCTTCGGCAACAGATCCAATTTTACAGCACTTTTTTCTTAAAAAATCAAGAACCGGCTCCCAATACTCTTTCCCAATCATAATAACAGGCGCCTTCGTTATCATCCCTTGGTCCATTAGATCTACAACCTCAAAAAATTCATCAAGCGTTCCAAATCCTCCCGGAAAAAATATAAAAGCATTCGCCGGAGAAGTTAGCATTACCTTGCGTGTAAAAAAATAATAAAAAGCCGTAGATTTTTTTACGTATGGATTTATTCTTTGTTCAAAAGGCAGTTGAATGTTTAAACCGACTGACTCGCCTTTTGCATCAAAGGCCCCTTTGTTGGCGGCCTCCATAATGCCGGGACCACCTCCGGTTATAGTGGTAAAATCAGCCTTGGCGAGAAGCTTGCCCATTTTTACAGCTTCTTTGTAATATAAATTATCAGAAGAAAAACGTGCTGACCCAAAAACAGTAACCTCTTTTTTTAGAGAAGACAAAAAATTATATCCTTCTACAAGTTCAGCCATTATACGGAAAATACGCCAAGTGTCTCTATAATCAGTAATCTCCTCCATAGACAAAGTGCCCGCTTGCTTAGTTTGTTCCTCTAATTTTTTAATTGTTTCTTTTTTCATATTACTATCACTTCACTACCTAACCACCTAATCACTTAATCACTGATCTGGCGGTAGAATTAATTATTTATGGTTTTTTCCGTAGACACTATTTCTGACCAAAGCATTTTACCTATTTCATCTGCTAATAATAATGCACGGTCATATTCATTTTTTATAATCCAATTATTACATAATGCTAGGTAATATATATATCTTGATTCACTTAATGAACCATAACCTATCTCATAAAAATTAAGTTGAACCTTCTCTCTTCTTCTTGAATATCCTTCAATATAATTTAAAATTATTGATAAGGATGCTCTTGTTAATTGCGATCTACTTGAATATATCTCTTCTTTTGGAAATTTATTTACAATTTTATAGGCATACATTACATACTCATGCATCAACTTTTTTAACTTATTCTGAAATGGCGACATCGTATTTTCTAGCATAATAGTCAGGTGATTAAGTGGTTAGGTGGTTAGGTGATTTTCTCCAAAGCATACCCAACCTGCATTACTTTGCTTTCTTGCAAGCGATTGCCCAAAATTTGCAACCCAACCGGCAAGCCATTCTTTGTCTTTCCAACCGGTATTGATAGCCCCGGAATTCCCGCAATAGCCGAGGGACTGACAAAAATATCAGCTAAATACATCGCCAGAACATCGTCTTTTTTTTCTCCAACTCCAAACGCAGGAAAAGGAGATGTAGGTGTAACCAACACATCTACTTGGTTAAAGACATGATCAAAATCATTTTTGATAAGCGTCCTAACCTTCTGCGCTTTCCTATAATAAGCATCATAATATCCGGCAGAAAGCGCGTACGTGCCCATCATTATACGCCTTTTTACTTCTTCCGGAAAACCAATGGAGCGAGATCGAGCGTAAATATCAAACAAATTTTCCCCTCTTGCTTGTTTTCCATAGCGTATCCCGTCTAATCTTCCCAAATTAGAACTATCCTCACTTGACACAATTAAATAATACACCGGAATTGCATATTTTGTATGAGGGAGAGAAACATCTACCACCTCACAACCCAATGTTTCCAATTTTTTTATTTCACTTGTAATTATATTTTTAACCTCCCTGTCCATTCCTTTTGCATCCAAATATTCTTTTGGGACCCCAACCTTTAAACCATTCGTTGATTTGCCGATTAAATCAGTATATCTGGGTACCAAATTATGCACAGTGGTTGCATCTTTTTGGTCTCTTCCGGCTATCACTTCCATAATAATTGATGCATCTGCAACACTTTTTGCAATTGGTCCAACAGTATCCAAAGAACTCGCCATCGGCATTATTCCATATCTTGAATTGCGTCCGTAGCTTGGCCTTAGACCCACCACACCGCAAAAACTAGCCGGCTGTCTAATTGAACCGCCAGTATCCTCGGCAATAGAAAATATGCACATATTGTCAGCCACAGCCGCGGCCGACCCGCCGGAAGAACCGCCGGCGACTTTGTCTTGATTATGCGGATTTAAAACCGGACCATACATTGACTGCTCATTGCTAGCCCCATGCCCAAACGCATCGCAATTATTTTTTCCCAACAAAACCGCTCCTTGATCTCGTATTTTTTTTATAACAGTTGATTCAAACGGTGGAATATAATTATCCAAAATCTTTGCGGCGCCGGTTGAACGAACGTCTTTGGTACAAATTGCATCCTTTACTGAAAACGGTATGCCTGTGAGAGCCTTAGACTTGCCTTGCGCAATTATTTCATCTGCTTTTTTTGCCTCCTGTAGCGCTGTCTCTTCACTAATAGTAATAAAAGCATTAATTTCTTTGTTTCTGCTATTAATCCTATCCAAACATGCTTTCGTTAATTCTAACGAAGTAAACTTTTTTTTTCTCAAACCCTCGGATGCTTGGTATATTGTTAAGTTGTTTAACATATATATAACACAGATACGCCGATTATACGCTGATTACGCGGATAACGCTAATATAATTTATTATTATGACACAATCCGCATAATCCGCGACATCCGCATTAATCCGCGTATCTGTGTCACATTTTTATTCAAAAACTTTTTTTACTTTCAACAAATCACCAACTCTTTCCGGAAATTGTTCAATTAATTTTTTTCTAGTTTCCTCGTCACATTCTTTTACGATATCCTCGCGAAAAACGTCTTCCAAGCCGGTAACCTGACAAGTTTCTTGTATGCCCTCTGTCTCTACTTCTTCAAGCATTTTTACATAATCAAAAACAACCGACAACTGGCTTGCGTACATTTTTTTCTCTTGTTCATTTAGTTCTAGCCTAGCTAAGTTTGCAATTTTATCAATTTCTTCTACATCTAACATAAATATATTTTATAAATATATTCTACCTTATTTCACTCGCACTGGCAAGACAAAAATTTTTTGATAATTGACAAATTGCCGCTAATAATTTAATATAAACATATCGCGCGCTTAGTCTATTTTGATCCTAATTAGGATCTTTTTATTTTGAAACGATTAAAAAAAGTGCCCGTGACAATTGTCTGCGGGCACAGCTTGGGCGCAAGAATCTAGAATTGAAATCCCAAGCATGGCAGGGTCACGGGAGGGCCGACCTGCCTCACGAAAGTGAATAATCTTAAACTTATTGGCAACCTACGCCTGTGGACTAGCTTTGCCCACACCCTTTCGTCATTTTTGATGATAACATAAATTATATTTGGCGTCAATAAAAAAGGGGTAGTATTGTAACCACCACCTTTGTATTGTAGCCATTATGTCTTAGGTGGCTTAAAGAGCAACCCCAATTTCATTAATGACTTCTATAAAGATTTTTACTCCTTTATATTGCCATTGTGGTTTTAAAGGTGATGGCTTAGCAAGCCAAACTAAAATACAAAAATCATCTTTTTCTTCTTCAGAAACATTCGCTTCACATTCTGTAATTTTAGTAACCATTAATGCACTTATATATTCCACATAAAGACCACTCTCTTCCTGTAAATTGTATTCTTTAATTAATTCTTCCAAAATCTGATCGACATAATTCTCTGTAAGTTTCGTGGCCATGGCTCCCTCTTGTGTGTATTACTGCCAACGCAATGTATAGGAATGTTTGTTCATTATATTACAATTGATTAAAAATAGCAAGCACACAAAAGTATGGTACTTGACAAAAATTACTATATAATGTATTATGTTGTTGGTGGTGGTTATCACAACTTTAGCGCCAAACGCCAAAGCGCACCAAAAAAAGCGCCCAGGCACACCCCTCCCCCGAGCCGGCCTAAGAAAGTGATGCCACCACCACTTTCTAATTTAAAACAAACGCCAATATATGGCGCTTTTTTTATTTTCACAATAGCACAAGCAAAGGGATACATAGACACAATAGAGAGGTACACGGCTTGACAAAATTAAAAAAATAGTGTAGTATTATAAACTGTGGGGAATACCGAAACTTTACTGCTACCTAGCGGGACGGCAAACCCTGTGGGTAACTTACCACAGAACGACGCACGCTGCGTCTTTGGGCAACCTAACACCGGCCAGGATTCGCGACCTCATGGTTACGACCGGAGGATGAAGTAGCCGTATTCCAGTTGCAGCTTCTCTGACTTTTAGCTCTAAAATATACAGAACTTTGGCTAAAATTTGGAAAAAACAACACCACACGGGGGGCAGGACAAACTGCCCCCCATTTTTTTTTATTTTATAACAACTTCAAAAACTCAGCTTCTTTTATTATATTTACCCCCAACTCTTTTGCCCTATCGTATTTACTCCCGGGATCCTCTCCAACCACAACATAGTCTGTATTTTTGCTGACCGAACTAGACACATCTCCGCCCAAAGAACGGATTTTTTCTTTTGCCTCATCTCGGCTAATAGATTCCAAACTCCCGGTCAAAACAAAAGTTTTGCCGGATAAACTTTGTTTTAATGTTTTAATTTTTTTATTTTTTAATATCCTCACCCCATTGCCCAGTAATTCTCCAATTAATTTTTGATTGTCTTTGTTTTTGAAATATTCTACAATTGATTGAGCAACCACCGGACCAACATCTTCAACATTCTCCAAATATTCCAAAGAAGCCGTCATTATCTTCTTCAAACTGCCAAATTCATTTGACAAACGAATGGCTGTTTCTTCGCCCAAATGTTTAATTCCTAGAGAAAAAATAAAACGAGCAAGAGTTATTTCTTTTGACTTTTCAATATTGGTAATCAAATTGTCAGCCGACTTTTCGGCAAATCTTTCAAGCGGTTCCAAATCACCTTTTGTCAAAGTAAAAATATCAGCCGGATTTTTTATTAACCCTTCGTTCAAAAGCTGCTCCACTATTTTTTTACCCAGCCCATCAATGTCGTAAGCCTTTTTGGAAACAAAATGAATTATCCGCTTTAATTCTTGAGCATAACACTTGGTGTTATTACAAAAAATTGCAGCCGATTTTGTTTGTTTGTTGCCTCCCGCATGTAGGCGGGATTCCGCTGGCGAGCGGGAGGAGATTTCTCTCCTCTCAACAGATGAATGGCAAATTGGACATTTTTTTGGGATGTTTATTTTCTTTTCGCTTCCTTTGCGCATTTTTTCAAGTACACGAACAACTTTTGGAATTATATCACCCGCTTTTTCCACGACAACGGTATCGCCAATACGCACATCTAGACGATCTATCTCATCAAAATTATGTAATGTTGCGTGAGTTACCGTAGTTCCCGCCAATTTTACCGGCTCCATTAGCGCAACCGGGGTTAAGGCACCGGTTCTACCAACCTGTACATACACATCTTTTATAATAGTAGTCCCCTGCTCAGCTGAAAATTTTAATGCCATTGCCCAACGCGGCGCCTTTCCGGTAACTCCCAGCATATCTTGATATTTTTTTTGGTTCACTTTTATTACGACGCCATCAATCCAAAAAGGTTCTTTTTCCTTATTTTTTTCCCAATATTTCCAAAAATCAATTATTTCTTTAATATTTTTACAAATTTTCCAATTATCATCTGTCTTAAATCCCAAACTTTCAAGTTTCTTAAGCTCTACTGATTGTTTGTCCGGGACATCTCCGCCGGAAATATCATAAGCGGTCAGAACCAAATTTCTTTCTGCCACAACTCTTGGATCGAGCTGTCTAATTGTACCGGCAGCGGCATTTCTCGGATTGGCAAAAAGCGCCTCGCCTTTTTCCGCCCTTTTTTTATTTAATTTTTCTAGCATTTTGGCGCCAAGCCAAACCTCGCCTTCTGCCACAATACTAACGTCTTCCTTCAGCTTTAAGGGAACGCTCCCAATTGCTCTTACATTTTGCGTTACATCCTCTCCAACCTTTCCATCACCACGAGTTGCGCCGGTAATCAACTTGCCTTTTTCGTATGTCAACACCATATGAAGCCCGTCAATCTTCAGCTCGCATGTATAATCCAAATCGCTAGGTCTTTTTCCTAATTTTTTTTCTAAAATCTTGTTTATTCTTGTCTGCCAATCTTCAATGTCCTCTTTTGTAAAAGCATCATTAAAAGACCACTGCGAAACTGTGTGCTGTATTTTTTTAAATTTATCCAATGGTTTACCGGCAACACGCTGGGTTGGCGATTCCGGAGTAATTAATTCCGGATTTTTTTCCTCTATTTTTCTCAATTCGTCCATCAAACCCTCATACATCTGGTCGGTAACTTCCGGATCGTTCAAAACATGGTAACGATAACGAAGATCATCAATTTGTGAATAGAGACGTTTAATTTTAGATTGTAAATTTTTGTTCATAGAAATAATTTTCATGTAATATTTAACATATACCATATAACAAAATATCGAAAAAAACTGTTACATGTTATATGCTGTATGTTATATGATTAGACCAAGATACCAATCTAATATTTGACTGCCCCAAAACATTGCCACAAAAGCGCCAAAAACCAAATAAGTCCCAAAAGCGGTCTCACTTTTAAATGTTTTCTTTTTTAAAGCGATTAATAAAACGCTAATTATTGCCCCAGACATATAAGCTGCAAAAAAAGCAATCAAAATATACGGCCAGCCCAAAATTACTCCCATAAAAAAACCCAATCTAATATCCCCCCCTCCAATCCAGGCGCCTTTTGAAATTATATATAATAATATAAAAAAACCGGCGCCAAAAGCTATGCCCAGCAGCATACTCTCCCAACTATTCCAGCCAAAAAATAAGGAGAGGGGGAATAAAATAACGCCCGGTAATAATGTTGTAGAATTTAGTATTTCTCTATAGTTTAGATCATACAAAAAAACAAAAGCCAGTAAAACAACAATGATTAAATCTCTTGCTAATTCTATTGAAATTGTTGGATATGCCTGCCCTGCATTGTGCAAAAATGCTATCAGAAAAAAAACAAATCCCACCAACAATTCAACAGCTGGATATTGCCGGCTAATTGCAGCATCGCACTTTCTGCATTTTCCCCAAAGAATAAAATAACTCAAAACAGGAATATTGTCATACCATATAATCCCAACTCGGCAATTTGGGCATATTGAACGGGATCTGCCTATATCCAAATTCTCGCGTGTTCGCCAAACCCAAGAATTCATAAAACTGCCTAGAGCCATGCCCAAAATAATAATTATAAAATAATACAATACCAATTGCATAAAAATTGCAAAATATATTTATGTATATTACTAAAAATTATACGCCAAATAGCTTGTTGAAGCAAATAAAAAAATCCCTACCTGCATACTGCGTTAGCAATAATGTGCAAATAGGGATGTATCGCTCACCGGCTGCGGGGGCCCAACACGTAATCAGTAATGCCCCAGTTGTCGCCAAGCCAACGCCAGCTCAAGACCCACGCCTGGCCGTTGTACTTGACACACGCTACTTTGCCGGGAGAACCCGGACAACGATCATCGGTAAAGATAAAAGAAACTTTTCCACAGAACTCAGATGGGATTTTGTCCGCGTGATCCAAAACGTATTGTCGATACCCTTTGCCAAGATGGGCATTGAGAGTTTTTGCTCGCCTGACCACCGTATGACCATTGACATTAATTGGATTTACTCCCTTCTTAATAACAGGAAACAGATAAAAAACCCACTTGCCAAGAGTGAATTTATTTGGCAATCTTTTTTGTTTGGTTGCGCTTGCCACTGTACATCCTCCTTGTTCATTGTGAGACTGTTTATTTTAACTAAAAATACTCCAATTTAATGGCTTTGTCAAGTTGAAATTGTCAATTTTCAAACACAGACCTTACTTAATTCAGTTATAAAAAACCCTCCAAAAGGAGGGTTTTTTAAGTTTGCGTATACGAAAACTATTATTGAATACCTACAGGAGACGCTGTGATAGTTCCGGTCAGACTACCAACAGTACCTTCCAATGTTGCTGTGATTGAGTACGTAGTACCATCACTAATTGCATAGGTATAATCACCTGTTTGTGGGTCTGTTGGGACTAATCCCATATATGTTGTACCACCGGCATCACATGTTAAGCCAAAACCATCTTCATCCAAACAAACATAGTTTGTTTTTCCAAGCGCAACGGCGGCCGCTTCTATTGGGTAAGCATTGTTGTCTGTGTAATAAAGCTCAAGCGCGGTTTGAATTTGCTTCAAATCTGATAGACGTTTTGAGTCTCTTGCTTTTTCACGAGCCGAACCCAAAGCTACTACAGCTAATGTTGATAATAAACCAATAATAGCAATAACAACCAACAATTCAATAAGTGTAAAACCTTTTTTATTCATGTTTTCACCCCCTCTCAAAAGATTAAAAATTAATAGATACTATACGAATGATGCTAATTTTATGCGAATGTTGCAAATAATGCTAATAAATTATATTTGTACATTGTGTAACTTAATATGAACTCTTTAATAATTTGTAACTCGTATTATAATCGGCTACTGCCCAATTACTTTTCTAACTTTATCCACAGTTTCAGACGGCTTAAAATGCGCTTTGATCAAATAATCAACCGCGCCCAACTCTAACCCCTTGTTTACATCATCTTTTTGCCCCAAATTAGTAAGCAAAATCACAGGGATATCTTTCAATGCCTTATCTTCTTTTAATTCTTTTAAAACAGTAAACCCATCTTTTTTTGGCAAAAGAATATCCAACAAAATAATGTCTGGCCTCTTTGTTTTTGCCAAAGAAAGCCCAACCTCTCCATCTTCTGCAACAATAACGTCAAAACCCTCCATGACAAATTTTGTTTTATAAATATTAGACAAGAATGTATCATCCTCGACCAATAATACTTTTTGTTTTCCCTTTGTTACCATATACTTAGAATTTAGAATTTAGAATCTAGAATCTAGATTTCAAAAATTACAGATTCTAAATTCCATACTCCATATTACATAGTAGCATACCACATAAAAATATAGCTGTGAAACAACTTGTGGATAATAATTTTAAACCAAACCTCTCAAAGCCAGTCCTATGCTTACGCTCATCTGTGGTCCAATATCGTCTAACAAACTCTTTAATCCCTGTTGGTACACCACTCGCGCCCAAGGATCGCCGATAAACACTTTCATTGAAAATTCCTTACTGATTGCCTCGCGAATAGAAGGAAAAACACAAGAACCGCCCGTCAAAATTATTTTCTCCGGCTTTTTGCTTTCGTTTCCAGTCTGATGCAGAAATAAATCAAAACTATATTTAATTTCTTTTATTATTGGCTCAACTAACTTTGAAAATAAATCCGCAGGAACCTGATCTAATCTTAATTTGGAAACATCTGTTTTTATGGTACTTATAAAACCATCTTCCAAACCAACTTTTTGTTGTATAATAGCGCCCAAAACATTTCCCCCCATCTGTATGCTTCTGTGAGTAATTGGAAATCCATCGTCCATGATAAAAAAGTTTGTTCTCTCCGCTCCAATATCCACGACCATAACGGTTGCCTTATCAACCCCCACCAATGATCTCTCCAAGGCAAAAGCTTCTGTTTCTAATTCATCCAAGCGCAGTCCGGCTTTTTGAAAAATATCAGTATAAAATTTTACAGTTGTTTTTGGGGCGGCGGTAACCAGAGTCCTAATGCTTTTACTTTTTTCTTCTTTATCACTTGGTATGACTTGATAAACCACCTGCATCTGCTCTATTGGTTTTGGCAGCATTTTTTTGACTTTTGCGTTAACATGATATTCTAATTCTTTATCATCTACCAAAGGCAAATTTACAATCGCATGAAAAACATGGGACACCGGCAAACTGGCCGTAACGTGCCTAGCTTGGACATTTGCTTTTTCAACCGCTAATTTTAATAGTTTTGCATATTCTTCAACCCTTGGATCATTTAGCTCAGTTGGAACTTCATTCTTTTTTTGTCCCAGGTCACCCTCACTGTTTTTCTCTCTCAAAAGCTCCTCCGCTGTTTTCTCATGCATAGAATCATTATGTATGTTTAATGGTTTCCCAACCAAAGCATACGTCCACAACTGTGGCCGGCCTTTGCTCTTATGCAATTCAACCAATTTAATTCCATTGGCGCCTATATCCACGCCAAGCGTTGAATCTGTTTTTTTGAATTTGGACATAAAAAATGCTTACGAGGCTCACAAAGCCCAAAATGCTTACGAGGCTAAAGTGTTATTTTTTTATCAATTAATAAAGCCTTGTAAAGCTCCTATTATTATATCATAAATAAAGAAAAGTGTTTACCTCTGTCCACATTCTGTCAGCGAAATCGTATAGTTGACAAAAATAAAAATAAATGATAGTTTCTTGATATAGAAAAAGGAGAAAAAATGATTGATCTTTTCAAAAACATGCAAGGTCCAAAAAAACTTGTTTTCATCAATACTCTAATAATGCTTTTTGTTTTTATCGCGCACTCAGCAACATACTATATCTCTAGAAATGCTAACGGCGCAGCCATAGTCGCAGTCATGTCCGCAACCTTAATCGCAACAGTAATCACAATATCATTTGCAGGCACAACCACAACCGCAACCGTAGGCACATTTGTAGCCGCATTTATAGGTTCCATCTTTTTTGGAGCCTTAACCATAGGGGCACTAATGGCAGCCAAAAATGTAATTGCAGCTACAAATAATGCAGTCATCACAATCACAGATGCGGTCCTATACGCAGTCCTAGTGACAGGCTCAGTCGCAACCGCAACCATATTCGCAGCCATAATTCCGGCCACGTATGTTTATAAGAATAATTACAAAAAGATACTAGCAGTATGTATATCTGAAATTGTATTGGTTTTTGTAGTAATGTTTCTTTCAAATTCAATCTTATATCTTAGTATTTCCGCGACATTTGCTTGTTGCTTGATTGCTTCCGGCCTTTGGGAAGGATCAAGACGCAAAATATACGCCAAATAATAAGATTTTAATTTAAAGCCCAAGGAATTTCCTAGGGCTTTTTTAATATTAATTATTTGCCAATTAACTAAAAATGAAGTAATATAATCACACTATATGACCAAATTAAAACTATACAATACATTAAATCATAAATTAGAAGAATTCCAACCACTGGGCAAAGAGGTTGGTTTTTATGCTTGTGGTCCAACTGTGTATAATTACGCGCACATTGGAAATCTGCGGTCTTATATATCCGGAGACATTCTCCGTCGTGTTTTGAAATATAACAAATACAAAGTAAAGCACATAATGAATATTACAGATGTCGGACACCTAACAGACGACGCAGATTCGGGAGAAGACAAAATGGAAAAAGGCGCCAAGCGCGAGGGTAAAAGTGCCAAAGAAATTGCTGAATTTTATACATCGGCTTTCAAAGAAAATCTGCTTGATTTAAATATTCTTGAGCCAACCATATGGGCAAAAGCAACCGAACATATAGAGGAACAAATAGAGCAGGTACAACAATTAATAGACGGCGGTTTTACCTACGAAACAACTGACGGAATATATTTTGATACAACAAAAATAAAAGACTATGGCAAATTGGCCCGACTTGATAAACAAAACCTAAAAGCCGGCGCGCGGGTTGAAATAGGCGAGAAAAAAAATCCACATGATTTTGCCTTATGGAAGTTCAGCAAAGAGAGTGAAACAAGACAAATGGAATGGGATGCGTTTGGAAAAAAAGGGTTCCCCGGCTGGCATATTGAATGTTCTGCCATGAGTATGAAGTATTTAGGCAATCAATTTGACATACATTTTGGCGGTATTGACCACATACCGGTTCATCATACCAACGAAATTGCCCAAGCTGAGGCAATCACCGGATTAAAACCATGGGTAAAATATTGGCTTCATAACGAATTCTTGATAATAAACGAAAACAAGATGTCAAAGTCAGAAGATAATTTTATCACTTTACAAACTTTAAAAGATAAAAATCTCTCTCCCCTGTCTTTTCGTTATTTATTATTGCAAACTCATTACAGAAAACAAATTAATTTTACTTGGGAGGCGCTAGAAGCGGCTGAAAACGGATTGAATAATCTAAAAGATCACATAAAACGAATACCAAAAAACGCTCCAACCGACCAGGTGGTTGAAGAAAAATTTTTAGATGCTATAAATGACGACCTAAACACCACGGAGGCATTAGCAATTTTATGGAATGCTGTCAAAGCAAATCAAATTGGACTAGACACAATAATAAAATTTGATAAAGTTTTGGGTTTAAATTTGCATGATCCGGAAGCTAGAGTAGAAATAACAAACGAAATACAAAAACTATTAGACGAAAGAACCAAAGCTCGCAAAGATAAAAATTGGAATGAAAGTGATAAATTGCGAGATAAACTGGAAGAATTAGGTATTACGGTAGAGGACACGACCGAGGGACAAAAAATTATATAAACTAAACCCGCATATTGCAATATGCGGGTTTTTTAAAAATAAATTTATTCCTCTGATGACAATTCTTCAACAACCAGCAATTCATCTGCAGGAGATTCTTCAACTAATAGCTCCTCTATAGGATCCTCAATTTCTATTTCTGCTTCTTCCTCAGCCTGTTCTTCCGCAACCTCCAGAAGCGGAGGCTCTTCGTCTTCGGCCACATTTGTCTGAACAACGTCGTCAATTACCTGTTCTTCTACTTCCTCTTCAATTGGATCCTCCATTTCCTCCTCCATTTGTTCCTCCACAAATTGCTCGTCTTGATTCTCTAAATTATTATTGAGCATTAAAATATTTATTTTGTCCTCTAGCTCCTCAATCCTTGACTGTTGCATATCTAATTGATTTCCATAACTGGTTATAATTTCCCATATCTTTTGAAATGCTTCCAATAATACCACGCCGATTTTTCCATAATTCAACCCCATTAATTCCCCCTCATCGCTATATGTGCCGAGTTCAGGAAAAATCGGCGCCACATCATCGGCTATCAACCCAAAGTCTTCTTTGCCTGTGTCTATCCAGTTAAATGTTACCGCATTTAACTCCATCAATTTATCTATATCTATGTTATAATCATTTATATTTTCTTTATACTTACGCAAAGAGGTAGAGCAAGCATCTCCTGAAATATAACTTATCTCACCAGTAACTGAATTATAACAAACTGTATTGGTTTGAGTGCTATTTGTAAGCGCGGATGCAAATATATCGGTTAAATAAACTGTGCTTGAGGCATAAATATTATTCCAAGCTTTATCATAAACACCCAAATCACGAAGATTATTAACATCCGGAACCAAAGCAGTGGAAGATACGGTAATATTTCCCACACCTACTCCAATTCGCCCGTTTGTTTGGTCGTGGGTTAAACTTAGATATTCGTCTACATTTTGATTGGCTGAGTGGATAAATATGGTTGGGTTGGTTTCCAATGCGTGCAAAAAATCGAAACCACTATCCGCGCGTTGCGCAACCACCAATCCATTTGAGTCTGCACCAACCCCCATATATAAAACGTCAGGAGTTTGTTGAGCATTATAATACAACGAAGCATCACTGCCTGTACCAAATCGAAGTTGTTCACTATCTGGGAATAACACAACATTATTTACAGTGTCCATAGTAATAGTAGATACTGCTGAAATAGTTCCAACATCTCCAGCGAAACCAAGTTGAATATCATTAGTATAAATCGTGCTTGAAGCATAGATGTCCTTCCAGGTGCTGCCATAAGCTCCCAAATCACGAAGATTATCAGCATCCGGAACCAAGGCGGTAGAAGATACGGTAATATTTCCTACTCCTACTCCGATACGTCCGTTTGTTTGATCGTGTGCAAAACTTAGATATTCGTTTACATTTTGATTGGCTGAGTGGATGAATATAGTTGGATTGGTTTGGGAATGGGCAAAATCAAAAGCAACATCTGCGCTTTGAGCAAACGTTATTGAGTTACTCTCAGCGCCTAATCCGAATATTAAGGAGTCCGGAGTCTGGCCGGTCCTGTGGACGATAAAACTGTCACTGGATACACCGAAAGCAAGTGCGTGATCATCGTTCATCCGTTGACCAGCATCCATGGCTACAAGTGTGTCGGCCGCCCATCTCCACCTTACCGTACCCGCAACAGACAAAGCAGGTCGACCAGAATCTAGATAAAAACCAGAAGTAGGCGCACCCCCAAAATTCAAAGATGGGGCACCGGCACTGCCATTTGCAAGCACAGTAGAAGAAGCAAATAAAGTGCTGGAAACGTAAAGATTTTGCCAAGCACTGCCATAAGCTCCCAAATCACGAAGATTATTAACATCCGGAACCAAGGCGGTGGAAGATACGGTAATATTTCCTACACCCACTCCGATACGTCCGTTTGTTTGGTCGTGAGCAAGGCCTAAATATTGATCTACATTTGTGGCATCGGCTGACTGAATATATACTGTTGGATTGGTTTGATTACCATGGCTGAAATTAGTGCCTACGTCTGCATCTTCAGAAATAAATAAACTATTTGAATTGGCTTCATCTGTGGGAATATATAACGCTCCGACATTAGAACGATAAGACATTCTTACATCATCTGAATTACCAAAATTAAAACTAGAATCATCGCGCATATGGACAGCCGCATCTAAATAAGTTTGACCATTAACCTCCAATTTTCCGGAAACAAGCAAATCATCATTTGCATTGAGTGTGTGGCTGGTTACACCGGCATCCCCAATTACCAGATAATTAGCGCTTTCAGGGATAAGTTCCGTGTAGCCATTGGATGTGCTGGAGACTGATAATCCGCCCAGATAAGACGTACTAGAAACAAACAAATTATTCCAAGCGCTTCCAAAAGCGCCAATGTCACGAGTATTATTTCCATCAGGCAATAAATTACCGCCAAAAGTGGAATTTCCACTTGCATCCACAATTAAAACACTGGTAGTGGCCGAAGGAGTAGAGGTTGCTATCACAAATAAAGGTTGGGCAGGATCAAAATTATTGCCTAAACTATGAACAGAAAATTTAGCCCATGGAGTGGACGTACTCACGCCGATATTGCCATTTTGATCAATTCTCATTGCTTCAGACAGGACCCCATCTTTGGTAATAGAAAAAGCAAACTCCGAACCATATCCACCGGCTGATTTTACACCATAAGCATTAATATTTATAACCGAACGCCTAATAGGTGTTCCATAAGTTCCAAAAATACCTAAACCTGAATGGTACAAAGAATTTAGAGAAGGGGTATTTAGCCACAAAGAACTGCCAGAAGTTCCTCCTGTTCCTATAGTAACAAGTCCAAAAGAATCCGCGCTATTTGCCCAAGTTAATCCGGTAGTTCCGGCAACGTTTAAAACACTTAGTGGAACATCCGTACCAATACCAACATCCCCATTTGCCTTTACAACAAAGACACTTGTGGTGGCTGAGGGAGTAGAGGTTGCTATCGCAAACAAAGGTTTGGTGGGAGTAGTATCGCTGCTCAAACCATGAACAGAAAACCTAGCCCATGGAGTACTGCTGGCGATTGTAATTCTGTTAAAGTTGGTAGCAGCGCCTGCTACTTTGGGTACATCAAAAATAGCAAAAGGATATGTAGTTCCGCCCTGGTTGTTGCGGCCGGCATCCATAATCGTTGTAAGGCTGCCAAAAGAGCTTGTGCTTCCCTCTTGCAAAAAAACATTTTCTAATACCAGCGGTATAGTGGTTGAATTAACATCAAGAGCTACCAGAGAAGTACCGGTAAATAAATAGTTTTTGATGCCAGCCCATTTAACTTTTCTAAGCTTGATGCCGTTGG
>Ga0210057_1000739_pt1 | contig 53367 bp, 45 predicted proteins | sample CryGeyCG2114_010_2_FD_183968 | JGI IMG/M metagenome (GOLD analysis project Ga0210057, IMG submission 183968) | Groundwater microbial communities from aquifer - Crystal Geyser CG10_big_fil_rev_8/21/14_0.10 (SPAdes) (version 2) | ecosystem: Environmental > Aquatic > Deep subsurface > Groundwater ...
CTTATATATAATGTCCGATATAAATTATCGTGTCCGATAAAACTTATAAACACCTTCCTCACATAAAATAATAATATTTTTATGAAAAAATTATGTAATGCTTGCAAATATGTGTCAAGTTGCTGTATAATTCACTATAAATGAATTTCGAAAGATTAAAAATTATGCCCGAAGAAAAAGAAAAATTGGCTATACCGAATGAGACCATACAAATTTCCTCGAAACTCCAGAAGCATGGTTTTGAGGCTTTTTTGGTTGGCGGGTGCGTCCGCGATATTTTAAGCGGTAAGGAGCCTAAAGATTGGGATTTAACCACAAACGCAAAACCCAAAGAGATACAAAAAATATTCCCGAACAGTTTTTATGAAAATAGCTTCGGTACGGTCGGTGTTAAAACAGAATCCGAAAACCCCACTCTGGCCGTAATTGAAATAACTCCTTATCGGTTAGAGGAGAAATATACCGATAAAAGGCACCCCGACAAAGTAAAATTTACCGATAAATTAGAAGACGATCTCGCAAGGCGTGATTTTACGATTAACGCAATAGCTTTAAGTATAAAAAATGAAAATCCGAAAGATTATGAAATCGTGGACCCGTTCAACGGCCAAAAAGACCTTAAACATGGCATTATCAGGGCCGTAGGGGACGCAAATGAACGTTTTAACGAAGACGCCTTAAGGATCATTAGGGCGATTCGGTTTGTTTCCGAATTTAATTTTTCGATCGAGGATAAAACAAAAGAATCTTTAAGGAATAATGCCGACTTACTAAAATTAATCTCAAAAGAACGTATCAGAGACGAGTTCGCCAAAACAATAAATTCGGACTCTCCGGATGTGGGTTTAGAAATAATGCGCGAGCTTGGCATATTAAAACACGTCCTTCCGGAGCTGGAAGAGGGTTGGGGGGTCACTCAGAACAAAGAACATATTTATACTGTTTGGGAACATAATATTAGGGCCTTAAAACATGCGGCTGAAAATAAATGGCCTCTTAAAATAAGACTAAGCGCCCTTCTTCATGATGTAGGTAAACCGAGAACTAAAAAAGGGGAAGGCCATGATTCAACTTTTTATGGACATGATGTGGTCGGAGGAAAAATTACCGCTCAAGCTCTTAAACGTTTAAAGTTCCCGAATAAGATTATTGAAGACGTCGCTAAGCTGGTAAGGTGGCATTTATTTTTCTCCGATACCGAAGTAATCACCCTTTCCGCGGTAAAAAGGATCATACGACATGTTGGGGAAGAAAACATTTGGAACTTAATGAAAGTACGGTACTGCGACAGAGTCGGTATGTCTAGGCCCAAAGAGCGCCCTTTTAGACTCCGTAAATATGAATCAATGATAGAAGAAGCGCTTCGTTCACCTCTTTCGGTTACTCAATTAACCGTAAACGGCGAAGATGTGATAAAAATAGCCAAGATTGAACCCGGACCTAAGGTCGGATATATTCTCCACATTCTCCTTGAAGAAGTCATTGAAGACGAGTCTCTAAATAACCGCGAATACCAAGAAAAGAGAGTTGAAGAGTTAAACCGGCTTGATGAAAAAGAGTTGCAAAAAATGGGAGAATATGCCAAAAATGTAAAACAGGCTATAGAACAAAAAGAGGTAGAAACGATTAGGAAAAAATACTTCGTAAGGTGAGATTGCGACATACAGGCGCGCGCCTTTAGACAGTTAAAATTCATAAGACGCGCTTTAAGTTTTAAAAATGTTTTCGGGGTGTAGTATACCGGCAGTACGTGCGCTTCGGGTGCGTAAAGACCGAGTTCGATTCTCGGCACCCCGATATTTTTATTTTTTTTATTCCTCGACTGTTGGGTTTTTATTTGATATAAAAAAATTATGAGCAAACTAAAAGAGGAGGGGACGGTTTCGGCAGAAGACTTGAAAGAGTCCGTTCTTTATGCCGCCCAGGAAAGTCGGGCTTCCGACATCCATATTGACCCGGGTCCGGATTCAATGATCATAAGGTTAAGAATTGATGGAGTCTTGGAATTTATCGGCGACCGTCCGATCATAGATTACGAAAATTTCGTATCTCACCTCAAAGTAATAAGCAACTTGGATATTACCCAGCATACAATTCCTCAAGAAGGACATTTTGTCTGGGCCGCGTCCGAAGGAGTAAAAGACGGAGAAAAAATAAAAAGAAGAGTATTAGACATACGCTGTTCGTTTTTCCCGACCGTTTACGGAGAGGCGGTAGTTATGCGTATTCTTAACCGTACCGATCTCTTAATCTCACTTAAAGATTTAGGGTTTTCCGAGGAAAAAGATTTTAAAGCGGTTAAAAAAATGATTCATAAAACACACGGAATGGTGCTCGTAACAGGCCCGGCAAACGCCGGAAAAACAACGACACTTTATTCAATACTTAAAGAACTGTCTGGCGACAACGTAAACATAATGACAATTGAAGACCCGGTTGAATATTACATGGAAAGGGTCAGGCAGAGCCAGATCGTTCCCCACCAAGGATACACTTATGAGGTTGGGATAAAATCAGTCCTTAGGCAAGACCCGGACGTAATAATGATAGGGGAGATAAGAGACCTGGAAACGGCGGAAAACTCCATTCGCGTCTCGCTCACCGGAAGAATGGTTCTTTCCACCCTGCACTCGAACACCAGTGTGGGCGCTGTTTCACGTCTTTTGGATATGAATGTTGAACGCGACCTCGTCGCTTACGCTTTATCTGGAGTCATCGGGCAACGCTTGGTTAGAAAGGTTTGTACCAACTGCCGCACCTCCTATACGCCCTCACCCGATGTGCTAAAAATTCTCAACATGGATCCTTCAGAAACATTTTTCAAGGGCGAAGGATGTAAAGAGTGTCTTGATTCGGGTTTTTACGGACGAAGCGTATTGTTTGAAATACTCAATATTGATGAAGATATAAGAGCCTTGATCTTAAACAAGGCCTCGGCCTCCGAAATAGAAAAGCTTGCCATAGAAAAAGGGCTAAAAACTATCCGAGAAGACGGCATCCAAAAAATACGAGCCGGAATAACCTCGCCCGAAGAGGTCATCAGAGCAACCGCGTAAGGGCTTATATCAAATCGTTGGAGGACTTAACTTATTTCTAAATTTATATTAATCTTAATTTGAAATACTAAGAGAAGTTTTAGTATTTAGTTTCGATTCCGGCTACGCCGGAATTTAGGGCCCGTAGTCAAGTGGTATAACAGCGCACCCGTCCCGTTATAAGTATATGGGCTCATAGTAAAGTGGTATTACACCGCATTCGCATTGCGGAGGCCCGGGTTCGATTCCCGGTGAGTCCAAAGTTAAACTTCTAACGGGATGAACATTGCGCAAACGGTAGTTTTCCCTGTTTGTCCAAGAGTGAAACGATTGGTAACAAACAGCAATCCCGCGAATGCGGGGCTCTATCGCCCACCTCAAGATGTACATTAAAAACCAAAACCGAAAGGGAGGACGATTTGATATCCAAAAAAGACAAGCGTCTGAGAAAAAGCATACTGCTTCTGGTAGGGGTTGAAGGCGAAACAACGATGAGCGTAATACTCAGCAAGCTTTTGAAAAAGCCATATTGTGTTTCTCAGATAAAAAGAGCCGTATGGTGCCTAATAGATTGCGGGGAACTGGATTTTAATATAAATAGAAAATTTGTTATCAGAAAAAAATAAACTCAAATGATGTTGCATGACACCAACAAGAAAAAGTCGTGACGAAAGAACAATCGTCGAAAAACTTAAGATTTATAGCGGACTAAAAACAGGGATCGAGCATCTTTTAAAATAAAAGAATGCTTCCATGTCTTTGGATGAGATTATTGATGTATTGCGGACTAAGCGGGTTCCTTTTGTTACGAAGGAGATGTCTGTTATGCGGTCATATCTCTGCTGAGCAGTGGCAAATTGATGCTCAATAAAGATAATGACGTGGTAATTATAGAGTAAAAGATATGATCCCCGCCATAAATGGTGGGGATTTTCTTTACTTTTTCCCGTCTAAGGGTTAATAAGATAATAGGAGTTTCTTTTAAATAAACCGGAGGAAAGGCACATGGCCGAAAAAAATCCTCTATTTGAGCACGTTTTGCATTACATGGACACCGCTCTAAAAGAGCAGGGGCATAAAAATGATTCCTGGCAAGTTCAGGAATTGAAAAGTTTCAAAGAAATATTAGCTCTCACTATCCGCGCCAAACTTACCGATGGAAAATATCATCATTTTCAGGCAATCCGCATAAAGCACCGGAATCCCTATTCCACGGGACTCCGTCCTTATGGCGGGGGCCTGCGCTATCATCCGCTCGTTACGATAGAGCAGATGAAAGGTCTGGCAATGGATATGACCCTTAAGAACGCGGTTGTCGGGCTTCCTTTCGGAGGCGCTAAGGGCGGGATAGCAATTGACCCTCGCGCGTATTCGTTTTCCGATCTGAAAACGATAACCGAGGAATTCGTCTCCGAGCTCGGAGACAGCATCGGGCCATTACTGGACCGCTTGGCTCCGGATATGGGAACGGATGCGCGCATCATGTCGGTCATTGCTAATAAATACATCAGCATGAACCAACGCCGGCATATTCCTCATCCTGACGCGGTGGTTTCGGGAAAGCCCGTCGCTCATGGTTCGGACGGCATCCACGGACGCAAGATCGCGACGGCTTTGGGCGGCTTCTACGTGCTTAAAAGTTTACAGGAACAACGCGTACTTCCAAGTCACACCCTTCAAGCGGTGGTTCAGGGATTCGGAAATGTCGGATCGAATTTTATAAAACTTGCTCCAAGCTTTAACGTGAAAGTCATAGCCGTAAGCGACGTGAATGGAGGAATTTATAACCCCGAAGGATTTTCTTTCAAAGAATTAGATGAAGAGTCCAGAGAGAAAAAAACCATTTCTAAATTCAAAAAAGGCCAAAAAATAAACAATAAAACTCTCCTGACCCTTGCATGCGACATTCTGGTGCCTGCGGCGATTGAGAATGTGCTTAATAAAGAAAATGCGGAAAGTGTTAACGCCCCCTTTATATTCGAGCTTGCCAACGGCCCAACCACTCCGGAAGCCGACAAAATTTTTAAAGATAAAGGTATTATCTGCGTTCCGGATATTCTGGCCAACGCCGGAGGAGTCACTGTTTCCCATTATGAATGGCTGCAAAATACGCGAACTCGTCGATTTTCGATGGAAGAGGTAACTGACCGTCTTGAAAAAAGAATGCAAATAAATACCGCGGAAGTGGTAAAAACTTCGGTACGGTATAATACAACTCTCCGCATGGGCGCCTATCACCTTGCGATAGAACGCCTTATCGGAGCATTTGAAGGTAAACACGAAGGAAAATGGCCCGACGAAAACGATTTTCCATTTTTCAATGAATAATTATCAATCCCGCTAAAAGCGGGATTTTTTTAGAAAGAAAAAAAATAGCAACAAAAAAATATTTAAATATAAAAAAACGGCTTAAAGCCGTTTTTTAAAATTAAAATGTATTTCTTCTTGTATCTCCGGATACCAAGACCGAGGACCAGTTAAGGCGATCGTGATATTATCGGGGACAAAAATATCCCGCGCTACGGCCAAAATATCTTTCTTACTAACGCCTTCTATTTTTTTATATCCTTCATCACGACCGATTATTCTGCCGTGGTAAAAAATAGACGAAGCATTTCTTAAAGCAAAAGAAACGGAGCCTTCTTCCTTTTTAGAAAAAGCTTTCCTTGCGATTTTTGCGTCCCGGATCTCGCGATCGCTCACCGGAGACTTCCTGATCTTGCCCAGTTCTTTAATAATAACCGGAAGGGCCTCAAGAGGATTGGATGTAAATGCCGTAATTGAAAATGTTCCGGTATCCTTAAATCCCTCACGCGAAGAATAGACGGAATAAGCAAAACCCCTTTTTTCTCTTACCTCCTGGAATAAGCGCGAGGACATCCCCCCGCCAAGAATCAAATTCAAAAGACTTGCCGCATGACTACGCTCATCTGTTTTGGAATAAGCGCGAAAACCCATGGCGATACCGAATTGCTTTTCTTTTCTTATTTTTTCAACATAGGGCTCGGGGCTTTGCGCGGGTAGGGGATTTAGGGTTGGAAGTTTTGGGTTCACATCCCAAGACTTATGAAAATTCCCGAACAACTCTTCGCATATTTCAAGAATGACCTTATGTTTGATACCCCCGGCAACCGAAATAATAATGTTCTCGGGCAAATACCATTCTTTTATCAGCTCCCGCATGTGGATAGGTTTTATTCTTTTGATCGTCTTTATCGAACCGATAACGCTCATCTGCAGATTAAACATTGCCTCCGGCAGTAAAATGCTTTGAACGCACAACGTGTTGCTCTCCTCATACATAAGACGCTCTTCAAGAATATTCTTTTGTTCTGTGGACCATTCTTTTTCGTCAAGAAGAGAATTATGAAGAGAGTCGGCATAAACTTCGGCAACTTCCCTGAATGTATCAGCCGGAGCCGCGAACCAATAACAGGTACACTCCTCCGACGTAAAAGCGTTGATCTCCGCTCCCTTGCCTTCCGTTTCTCTTGCAATGTCGTGTGCCGTTCTTAAAGAAGTGCCTTTGAACATCGAATGCTCAAGCGCGTGAGAAACTCCAACTATTTCATCTTTTTCATTTCTCGAACCACAGCCGACAAAAAAACAAAACGCGACTGCCTCGGTTTCTCTCTCTTGCGTGATGACACGAATGCCGTTCGAAAGACACGAAACCACGATATTTTCTTTCATCGGTCGCTCTCCTCTCTGCTCAAAGTTCTTATTTCTTTTATAAAATTATAGTACTCCTATACAAATGTCAATTAAAAAACCGCGTCTCTCCTCACCTTTCCTATATATGGGTACTTGTGTGTGACGTTTTTATGTTTTACCTATTTAGTGCCACTGAAGTCATGATACATTACGTGTTATTGACAGATATAATTATTTAATGCCAAAGTTCAAAATAGAAGGATACTCGCCGGAAAAACTCCGGACTCAAGTAGATTAAAAATAAAATAACGGGGGTTGCTACGATGGCAAAAAAAGAAAAGAGGGGTCGCGGCATTGCGACCCGCGCTATCCACGGAAGCAAAACGGAAGACAAGGTTGAGGTCAAAGGACCGTGTTCAAAGGTGCCTATTTTCCAGACGGCAAATTACCGTTTTCCGGATGTTCAAACGGCGGCCAATATTTTTGCCGGTAAGGAAGAGGGATATTTTTATGGTCGCTTTGGCGGGTTGAATGCCACCATAATCGAAGAAAAGATTGCCTCCCTTGAGGGGGCCGAAGCGGGACGAATGTTTTCTTCCGGGATGGCCGCTATCTCTAATACGATGATAGCTCTTTTTGAAAAGGGAGATGAAATCATCTCTTGCCCCACGGTCTATGGATGCACGGATGATCTTTTCAGTCATTTTTGTCCAAATAAGCTGGGAATAAAGGTTCATTTCGTCGATCTCAATGATTTGGAAAATCTGAAAAACGCAATCAACAAAAATACCAAGGCCGTGTTCATTGAGTCGCCGGCCAACCCGACGCTCGAGATATTCGATATCCGCTTGATTGCCAAGGTCTGCAAAGAGCACAACCTGATCTTCATGATCGATAACACCTTTGCTTCGCCTTATAATCAGCGGCCCATCGAAATGGGCGCCAACATCGTTTTTCACAGCGCGACCAAGTATCTCAACGGCCACAGTGATGTTGTGGCGGGAGCGGTTGTCTCAACCAAAAAGATTATTGCCAAAGTGAAGGCAACAGCAGGACTTTTAGGTCCATCCATCGGACCGTTTGATGCGTTTCTAATCAACAGGGGTTTGGAAACCTTCGAGCTCCGCATGCAGCGGCACAACGAAAATACCGCGAAGATTGCCGAGTTTCTGTCGGGTCACAAGATGGTGTCCGTAGTCTACTATCCGGGACTCGCAACAAGCGGCAACCGCATTCTGGCCTTAAGTCAGATGAAGGGATGCTCCGGAGTTCTGAGTTTTGAGCTCAAAGGCAACATGAAAATGGTCGAGAAATTACTGAACTATCTTTCGGATAATACTTTCATCAAACTGGCCGTTTCGCTGGGTTCGACTACTACTATGATCCAGTGTCCGGCTCTGATGACCCATGCCGCAATTCCCCGCGCGAAACGCCTCGAAAAAGGCATCGCCGATACAATGATCCGCCTCGCGGTGGGCATCGAAAACTACGAAGACATCGAAAGCGCCTTCAAAGAAGCGTTCAAATATCTTGAAACGCAAAATGGCTGCGCGGCACATCTGCGACGCTCTACGCGACATATAATCAATACCGGCAGGCGGCTTACGAAAACACAAAAGAAGAAGAGAAAAAACCGATGACGCTCTCCATGCTGACGCTTGTATCTTTTTTAATTGCGTTATTTTCTACATTGGGAATCGGCAGCTTGATATAGAATTGGAAAGTAGTATTTTTTCTGGAGGAGTAATTTTTATAGTATTCTTTGTCTTTTTCGCGTGGATGTATTCTATCTGCAAAGAGTTGAGTGAAATAAAATATATCCTAAAAAAGTAAAGCTCTCCAAAAAGAGCAAAATATATATAAATCCCCTCCGTGTTCGCGGAGAGGATTTTTATTTTTATAATATTTACTATCCTGCTCAACGGTCATTGAACGGGATAGTAAATGAGTTTGATGAGTATAAAAAATAGGCGCGAGGATATTCTCCCACCGAAATCTATTTCTTGTTGTTCTTAATTATTTTTTCCGGCACCCTTCCTCCTTTCGGACGAATTATCCGGTCAACAATCCCGTACTTTTTAGCTTCCTCGGCGTCCATAAAAAAGTCGCGGTCCGTATCTTGTTCGATCTTTTCTAAAGACTGTCCGGTATGTTTCGAAAGAATCTCGTTTAATTTGTCTTTGACCCTTAAAATATGCTTGGCCGAAATCTCTATTTCAACCGCCTGACCTTCAGCCGACCCCAAAACCTGATGGATCATTATTTCCGAATTAGGGAGAGCGTGTCTTTTTCCATCAGCGCCAGACGCAAGTAAAATAGCGGCGCCCGACGCGGCAAAACCGACGCAAATGGTCGAAACATCCGGTTTTATGTGATTGATCGTGTCATAAATGGCGAGCGTTGCCGAAACAGAACCTCCAGGTGAATTTATATAAAGCTCAATGTCTTTTTTTGGGTCCTGCGATTCCAGAAACAAAAGCTGGGCAATAACCGTATTGGCTATGGGATCGTTAATAGGACCGGACAAAAAAACAATCCTCTCCTTTAACAGGCGCGAATAAATGTCATAGGCGCGTTCTCCAAATTGCGACTTTTCTATTACGGTTGGAATTAAATAATTTTCCATATTATTAATTTTATTTGAATTTAAATACTTAATTTATTTAAAAATATCAGGAAGAAAAAGATTCAAAAAGCTGGAATACTTTTTCATTTCTCAAGATACCATAAGCGTAATCTTTCAGTTTTTTTCTGTCAATTTTAGCCGATTCACTGGACGGATAGGTCGAAAGTATCTGGTGGGTGTGAGCCTCTATTTCTTCTTCAGTCGGCTCCAACTTTTCTTGATCAGCCACCTCCCGCAAAATAAATCCGTAATATACGCGATTTTCGGCTTCCTTGTCCCATCCTTTTTTAAGTTCTTCTTCCGATTTTTTCACGTGTTCAAGATAATTATCCCACTTCATGCCCATATTTTCGATAGATGACCTTAGTTCTGCTATCATTTTTTCTTTTTCATTCTCTAAAAACACCTCCGGAATGAGTATTTTAATTTTTTTAGAAAGAGCTTCAAGAACCTCGACTCTCTTTTTTTCTCGCGCCTTAACTTCTTTATCCATTTTTATGTTATCGCGGAGCGCCGACTTAAGATCGTCTAAAGTTTTAAAATTACCGAAACTCTGCGCGAATTCATCATTAAGTTCTGGCGACGGGTCGGGTTTTGGGGCCGGCTCGGCCAAGTTCTCCTGTGAGGATGGATCTTGTCTGGGACCCGCGTCTTTTTTACGTTCTTTTGATTTACGGAGATACTCCAAAGATTCTTCAACTTCTTTATCTTCAACAACAACTATTTCTTTTTTTACCATTACTTCCTTAACGATCGATTTGTAGTCTTCGGGTAATTTGATTTCGGGCATTACTGATGTGATTATCTTTATCCCCAAAGGATTATTGCGGGCGATTTTAGTAATAGACGCCTGAGGACGCCCGACCGCGTCTATTTTATTTTCTTTTAATATCTCCGGATATGCTTTCTCGATGCAAAGATGGACGGCGCGCTCCATTATTACTTCTTCTCCTATTTTTTCGATCAAGATTTTTTCTGGCGTGTGGCCCGGACGAAAACCAGAAAGGTTGGTTTTTTTATTGAATTCTTTTACGGCCTTATCGTAAGCGCTCTCAAATTCATCGGCCGACACTTCACACAATATCTCTACTTGAGACTGAGGTAGTTTTTTAATTTCTATATTTAAAATCGACATTACAACAATAAGCCTACGAGAAGTAGGGCTACTATATTAATAACTTTGATCATGGGATTAATAGCCGGACCCGCCGTATCCTTGTAAGGATCGCCGACCGTATCTCCGGTAATCGCGGCCTGATGCGCCGGGGATTTTTTACCTCCGTAATTTCCTTCCTCTATGAATTTCTTGGCATTATCCCAGGCAGCTCCCCCCGAGGTCATGGATATAGCGACAAAAAGTCCGGTTACAATAACCCCCATCAAAAATCCGCCCAGCGCCTTAAATCCTAAAATCAAGGCGACCGCAATCACCGCAACCACCGGAAGAATAGCGGGAATTATCATTTCTTTAAGGGCGGCTTTGGTAACAATATCTACCGCGCGCGAGTAATCCGGCTTTGCGGTTCTTTCCATGATTCCGGGAATTTCTCTAAATTGCCTTCTTACTTCTTCAACAATGCTTCCGGCGGCTTTTCCTACCGCTTTCATTGCCATTGACGCGAAAAGATAGGGCATAAGCGCCCCCAAGAAAATCCCGACAAGAACAATCGGATCCGAAAGCTCAAAAATTATTGTTTGCCCGAATTTTTCAATTTCTGCGACATAAGCGGAAAACAAAACCAAAGCCGCAAGACCCGCCGATGCAATGGCATAACCCTTAGTTATGGCTTTGGTGGTATTCCCAACAGCGTCCAGAGCATCAGTAATATTTCTGGCCTCTTGGGAGAGGCCGGTCATCTCGGCGATGCCCCCGGCATTATCGGTAATAGGCCCGAACGAGTCTATCGTAACGATTATCCCGGCAAGAGAAAGCATGGACACCGCCGCGATTGCGACCCCATATACTCCGAAAAACCAAAACGCCGCGAGAATCCCGAAAGCAATGACAATTATCGGGAGGGCCGTCGACTCCATAGAAATAGCAAGTCCGGTGATAATATTCGTTCCATGGCCGGAATTGGATGCTTTCGCTATGTCCTTGACCGGTCTGAAATTTTTAGAAGTATAATATTCGGTGATCACGACCATAAGCATGGTTATTAAAAGGCCGATAAAAGCTGACGCAAATAAAGAAAAAGCGCTTCCGGTTATCGGTGTGATCGTATCACCCCAAAATGAAAAATCTATGGCGTTTTTTGTTACCATTATTGAGGTTACCGGCCAAAAAAGCACTAAAGCAGACAGACCCGAAACAATAAGACCCTTGTAAAGACCGGCCATAATCTTTTCCTTTGATTTGACGCTGACGGAATATGCTCCCACTAAAGACGCGATAATGGCAAGCGCCCCCAAAAGCAGAGGATAAAGGATAGCCGCGTTAACTCCGGGGTAAATAAGAGAACCCAAAAGCATAGCGGCGATAAGCGTTACAGCGTATGTCTCAAAAAGGTCGGCGGCCATGGCGGCGCAATCGCTAACGTTATCGCCGACAAGATCGGCAATAACCGCCGGGTTTCGAGGGTCGTCTTCAGGAATACCCGCCTCGACTTTCCCCACCAGATCAGCTCCAACATCGGCTCCTTTAGTGTAAATTCCGCCGCCCAGTCGCGAAAAAACCGAAATCAACGAGCCCCCAAAACCGAGACCAATAAGAGCTTCAATATTTCCGAATAAAAACCAAAACGCGGTAACGACAAAAAGTCCCAGACCGACCACCAAAAATCCGGTTACAGAACCTCCCAAAAAAGCGAGATCGAATGCTTCAGAAAGGCCCGAACGCGCGGAATTAGCCACCCGCGAATTGGAATAAACGGCGGTCATCATCCCAAAATATCCGGCGAGGGCCGAGGCTACCGCTCCCACCAAAAATCCAAAAGCGGTAGTCAGACCTAAAAATATAAAAATAAGAACCACAAGCACCGTAGCCACATAAGCCACGGTAATATACTGGCGCTTCAAATATGCTTTTGATCCGTCATAAATTGCCCGCGAAATTTCCTGCATTTGCTCCGAGCCTGGGGAGTATTTTGAAATTTTATTACGCGCCCATATCGCATAAACCAAGGCAAAAAAACTGGATATAATAATAAGAACTAAAAAAGTAGGGGTTATCATAATCTTTATTAAAATTTATAATTATTTTGACTATTTTTTATTTTTTTCTTCAAGTCCGGTCACCTCACCCTCTTCGGTTGCCTTCGCCACAGACTCACCGGAGCGCGACCTGATATCTATTTTCCATCCGGTCAACTTCGCGGCGAGACGGACGTTCTGACCTCCTCTGCCGATGGCAAGCGACAATTGATCTTCGGCCACAATAAGCTCGGCCTCTTTTCTATTTTCTTTTATTTCAACATCAAGAACTTTTGCCGGTGAAATGGCATGAGCAATAAAAGTCTCCGAATCCTCCGACCATTCAATAATATCAACTTTTTCTCCGCCGAGTTCATTAATAACCGTGCCGACTCTTACTCCTTTTTGTCCTACGCACGAACCAACCGGGTCAACATCGGGGTCTTTTGAAAATACGGCTATTTTTGAACGTGAACCGGCCTCGCGAGCGACTGATTTTATCTCAACGACATCATTTACTATCTCGGGGACCTCTATTTCAAAAAGTTTGCTTAAAAATTTGGGATGAGAGCGTGAAAGATAAAGATTCGTGCCCCGCGGAGTCTGCTCAACCATGAATAAAAATGCTTTTATTCTTTCCCCCGACCGGTATCGCTCTCCTCTGACCTGTTCATCACGGGGCAAAACAGCGGTCGCCCTTCCCAAATCAAGAAAAACATTTCCCCCTTCTATTCTTTGGACAATCCCCGAAACAATATCCCCTTCTTTTGACTTGAATTCATTAAAGATCGATTCGCGCTCGGCTTCGCGGATTCTTTGCATAATTACCTGTTTTGCGGTTTGCGCGGCTATTCTTCCGTAATCTTCTTTTGATTCAAGAGGAAACACTAATTCTTCCCCGGGTTTTATCCCTTTCTTAATCTTTCTTGCCTCAAGAATCATGATGTGGCGTTCCGGATTGAATCTAACCTTGCGAACAGCCCCTTCTTCAAGCTCCTCCTCTTCTCTTTCATAAGAACGTCCTGTTTTATGGTCTTCATTTTCCGATTCTTTTTCTTCGGCTTCTCTGGCAAGATCTTCCTCGGATTTAATCATAGACTCATCCACTACGATCTTCATCTGTTCAAATTTGATCTGCCCCGATCCTACGTCAAAATGAGCCCTAATTATCTGGTCTTTTTTGCCATAGTCTTTTTTGTAGGCCGCGCTTAAAGCCATTTCAACAGCTTCTAAAATCTTCTCTTTTGATACCCCGCGCTCGGCTTCAAGTTGTTCAAGCGCGGCATTAAGAACTTTGGGATCGGATAGCATTTGATTATAAAATAATTGGTTAAAATTTAAGCCGCTTTCGGCGGCCTATTTATATTATACATAAAATCTCCAAAATTTCACTATTGACATTTAAAAAAAAATTGCTGTGGTGGTTTTTTTGGGATTTTTTTAGCTTAAAGCGTTCAAATTGAAAAAATTACAATGTTTATCAACAGAAAATCGCTTTTATAACTCTTCAATTTAAGAAATATAACTATATAATATAACTATGAAACAATTCCTCAAATCATTGAATGTTAAAAAATATTGCTACGAATATGGGATTGATCTTTGGCAATGCCCCCAGTTCCTATTCATTATTATGGGGGTTATTATTATTATCGCAATTATCGTCACCAACATCACCGCCAGACTTTATGCCGACCCTGAGATCGCGGCTCTCATCGTTCTTACGGTCACCGCCTTCCTTTTTATAGTCGGAAGCGCGGTAGTACACGCTTTTGAAAAAGTAGCAGAAGTTTCGCGCGCCAAGTCCGAATTTATCAGCGTTGTTTCGCATGAAATGAGAAATCCGCTGTCCAGTATTAAATGGCAGCTTGAATTAATAAAAGATTCGGCCCAAAAAATGGAATCAAAAGAAATAAGCGAAGCGGTCGAAGATATCTCCGTAGAAAACTCCAAAGCTCTCCGGCTGGTAAACGATCTTCTTGAAGCATACCGTATAGAAGACAATAAAATGATCCTCCAGCCAGCTCCTTTTTCGCTAGCCGAAACAACCCAGAGCGCTATCGAAAAATTTGAACGAACCGCCAAGCAATCGAATATTTCACTGTCTTTATTCTCTTCCGAAAACCTACCCCAGGCATACGCTGACCCTAAAAAAGTTCAAAGCGTGGTTGAGCACCTGATAGACAACGCTCTGCGTTACAGCGAAAAAGGAGAAATAGTCATATCAATAGACAAAAAAGGCGGGAGGCTTTTGTGGTCAATTTCAGACCAGGGCGTCGGGATACCCAAAGAAGAATTTGATCTGCTTTTTAGTAAATTTTTCAGATCTCACAATCGTCTCCGGTATCATACCGGCGGACTCGGCTTGGGTCTTTATCTTATGCGCGAGATCGTAAAAGCGTCGGGAGGAACCATAAAAGTTCATTCTATTGAAGGAAAAGGGACCACTTTTTGGATAACCCTGCCAACTAGTCCGTTAAAATAATATTATGGCTAAAAAAATATTAATTATCGAAGATGACTCCGCTTTCCAAAAAGCCCTTAAAAAGTCTTTGGAGCGCGAAGAATATGAAGTTTCGGCGGTAAGCGACGGAGACACGGGGATTCGCGCGGCCTCCGAAGAACGACCCGACCTAATACTTCTGGATATCATCTTGCCGAAAAAAAGCGGTTTTGAAGTAATGAAATACATTTCTTCAAAACCCGAGCTGGCGTCCATACCGGTAATAGTTCTTACCAATCTTGAAGGGTCCAATGACGTGGAAAAAATGCTGACAATGGGAGCGCAAGCCTTTTTGGTAAAAGCAAATTACTCCATAAAAGAAATAGTGGACGTAATAAAGAGAATATTAAAATAATAATCGGAGCCAAAATTTGAATGACGATGTTTTTATTTAAATGCGGTTTTTAAATGAAGCTTGAACCTCAAAGATTAAAATTATTTCTTCTCGACTCGGAACTAGTCTCACAAAAAGACGTGGACGAAGCCGAAAAAAAAGCCGCTAAAACCGGAGAGGATTTGAGCGGCATCTTAGTAAAAGAAGGGAAAATATCGGAAAATGACCTAATCCGCCTGCGTGCTTATATCCTTGGGTATCCTTTTGTAAATCTTGAGCACGAAAAAATCGACCCGGACACCTTAAAGATAATCCCGGAACCGATCGCGAGAAACCATAACATAATCGCCTATCGTAAGGACGGGAATAATCTGGAGGTAGCAATGCTTGACCCCGATGACCTTGAAACGATCGAGTTCATCAAAAAAAAAGCGAACTTAAAAATACTGCCGAGATTCACAAGCCGCGAAGCGATTAAAAGCGCCTTAAAACAATACCAAAAAAGCCTTGAGACGGAGTTTGGTGAAATAATAAAAACCGAAACTTTGGAAAAAATAAAATCAATACCGGGGGCCGAAGAGGACGAAGAAGAACAAGACCTTGAAAAACTAGCCGAGGACCTCCCCGTAATTAGGATCGTCGACACTCTTTTAAAACACGCTATAACCCAAAGGGCCTCCGACATCCACATAGAACCGATGGAAAAAGAGGTTTTGGTGCGCTATAGAATTGATGGAATTTTAAGGAATGCCATGGTGCTCCCCAAAAAAATCTCACAAGGAATCATCGCCAGAATAAAAGTTTTATCCCGCCTTAAACTTGATGAGCACAGACTCCCGCAGGACGGACGCTTTAAAATAGAAACATCCGAAGAAAAAGTTTCATTCCGTGTTTCGATATTACCTGTCTATGACGGAGAAAAAGCGGTATTAAGGCTCCTCCCCGAAGGTTCGCACGGCTTCACTCTTGAAGAGCTTGGATTTCGCGAAGATCAAATAGAGGTTATCCATAAGGCGATAAGACATCCTACCGGAATGCTCCTCGCAACTGGTCCTACCGGCTCCGGTAAAACGACCACTCTTTATACGTTAATAGACATGATCAACCACCCGGAGGTTAACATTTCAACGATTGAGGATCCGGTCGAGTACCGCATGCCAAACGTAAACCAAACGCAAGTGCATCCGGACATCGGATTTACATTCGCAAACGGCCTACGGTCTCTGGTAAGACAAGACCCGGATGTGATCATGGTGGGGGAGATAAGAGACAACGAGACCGCGGCTCTTGCTATCAACGCGGCGCTCACCGGTCATTTGGTTTTCTCAACTCTTCACACCAATTCGGCGGCAGGCGCCCTCCCACGCTTGCATGAAATGGAAGCCGAACCCTTCCTTGTCTCCTCGACAGTAAACGTTATTATCGCCCAGCGGCTGGTCCGCCGATTATATAAGGCGAAAAATTCTTACACCCTAACTCACGAACAAATAAAAGAACTGGGCGATGGGGTGGACCCGGATCATCTCCTTGATGTTCTAAAAAAATATAAAGCGATAAAACCTGGCGCTTCGTGGAAAGACGTCAAATTCTTAAAACCGGAACCGTCCTCCGAAAGTCCGGATGGGTATCATGGCCGGATCGGAATACATGAAGTTCTGAATGTAACAGAAACCATCAAAAATCTGATTGTTGCGAATGCTACATCGGACCAAATAGAGGACCAAGCAAGAAAAGAAGGCATGATCACTATGTTCGAAGACGGAATAATAAAATCAGCCCAGGGATTAACTTCTATCGAAGAAGTTTTAAGAGTTTCTTCCGAATAATTATGACCTTATATTCATACAGCGCAAAAAAAATATCGGGTGAAGAGATAAACGGACAAGAAGACACCGAAAACCAATTCACTTTAGCCGAGTCCTTAAGAAAGAAGGGGTATATGCTTGTCTCTTTCAAAAAAAAATCAGCTCTGCCTTATTTTTCTCTCAATAAACTTACCCCCAAAAGATCGGTGTCGATGAGCGAAAAAATGATCTTTTCACGTAATCTTTCGGTTATGGTGGGAGCTGGCGTAGCCTTAACCCGGGGGCTTGAAGTGCTCACGAGGCAAACAACTAACGCAAAATTCAAAGAGGTCATAGGCGATCTTTCGGATAACATCCGGCGCGGTAAGCCCTTATCGGAAGCCATGTCTGAGCACCCCAAAATTTTTTCCCGTCTTTTTGTCGCCATGATCAAGGCGGGGGAAACGTCGGGAAACCTTGAAGAATCCCTCCTTCTTATCGCGGGGCAGCTTGAACGAGAATATGACCTAAGAAGAAAAGTACGCGGGGCTTTTATTTATCCTGTCATAATTCTTATTTCAATGGCGGTAATAGGCGTAATAATGATGATGTATGTGGTGCCAACGCTTGTCTCAACGTTTGAAGAGCTCGGGATAGAGCTCCCGTTAAGCACAAGAATAATGCTCGCGACAAGCAACTTTTTGACCAATAATATTTTTATTACCATTTTCATGATCGCGGGTCTTGCGATTGTGTTGCGAATTATCTTAAAGAACGATAAAGTTAGTGATTTTGTTTCGGGATTAACCCTTAGAATCCCCATAATATCGGGGTTAGTAAAAAAAATAAATGCCGCCCGCACCGCCCGCACTTTCGGGTCCTTGCTCGGAGCCGGAGTTGAGATCCTTGAAGCATTGGATGTCACCGAAAACGTCATCCAAAATCCCCGTTTTAAAAAAGTCATTCGCGATTCAAAAACAGACATCCAAAAGGGGAACACCGTTTCCAAGTCTTTCATCGAAAACCAGGATCTTTTCCCGCTTCTGGTGGGAGAAATGATGGCGGTCGGAGAGGAGACCGGAAAATTATCGAAAATGCTCGAACGCCTTGCTTCTTTTTATGAACAGGAGGTTGATGCCCAAACTAAAAACATTTCAACCATAATCGAGCCTTTTCTTATGATAATCATAGGTATCGTGGTCGGGTTTTTTGCTTTTTCAATGATAACGCCTCTCTATTCGTCTATGGCCGGACTTTAATTTATGAAAGGAATAACTTTTATCGAGCTTTTAATAGCGGCCTCCCTGATCATTATCATATCGACCCTCGCTTTAAGCGTATTTCCCAGGTTTAAACAAAGCGCGGAATTAAATTCCTACGCGGAGACAGGTCTATCTACTTTGGCGGAAGCAAAGTTAAATACTCTTTCGTCTAAAGGCGCGTCAAATTATGGCGTGCATTTTGAAACCAATAAGATTGTGTTGTTTAAAGGAGATTTATATAACGCGGGCAATCCGGAAAACAAAGAAGTCCTCCTGGGCAAAACGGTAGAGATCGGGTGTCTTTCATTAAACGGCGGGGGGGCCGATGTAATTTTTAACCGTTCCACCGGCGGGACCTCTCAATTCGGAGCCGTTGTGTTTAATTCAAAAATAAATAAGTTAAGCTCTAAAACTATCGTCATCCAGCCGGCGGGAGGTATAAGTATTTTAAAAAATCCTGAGGGTCTCGATGGGTACTGGAATTTTAATGAAACCGATGGCCTAACAGCATACGATTCAAGTATTAATAACAATGACGGGTCGCTGGTAAATATAGACCCGCTATCCGGAAGGGTCGCGGGGAAAATATGTAAAGGAATAATTTTTAACGGAATCGATTCATATGTTTCGATTCCTACCACGAATGGCCTTGACCACGCCGGCGACATTACAATATCGCTTTGGGTAAAGCCTTCGGTCAATTCTTCAAGCTTCCATAGCGGTTGGAATTATTTTATTTATTATGCAAATCCTTTCAAATACGAGACCGGATTTTTAAATACCGGCGGGCCGATGTTTAAAACTTATAATGACTCCGGTTTGTTTTATGAACTGGCGACAAGCGAGTCATTCTTGGCGGATACGTGGTACCACATAGTATACAGGAGGGAAGGGTCTCTGCTTGAAACATACGTAAACGGGACGCTCACCGCCTCAAGAAACGACTTCTCGGGCCAGCTTCAGGGCGGTTCAAATGAATTAAAGATCGGCGGAGACGGCTCTCTGGGCGGTTTTATAGGCACAATGGATGAAGTGCGCGTATACGGCCGGGCTCTTAAGCCTCATGAAATAAACCAACTTTTTGAGATTGGGATATGAAAAAAACAGCCTCTCACAACTTAAAGAATAAAAAAGGATTCGGACTTATCGAGATCGTGCTTGCTTTGGGTATTATTTCCTTAGCTTTTTTTACGCTCATAAGAACCGCGCAGATCGCTTTCAAAATAATAGGAGAGTCCTCCGTGAACAGTCGCGCTCAATTTTTAATAACCGAGGGTTTTGAGGTGGTGCGTTCTCTTAGAGATGAAAGTTGGCAAAAGAATATTAATACCGTTGTCCAGGGGACTATCTACTATCCCTCTTTTTCTACGAGTACTAACAAGTGGGCGCTAATAACCGAAAACCCCGGACTTATTGATGACCGCTTTGAAAGAATTATTACGTTTGAAGATGTTTATCGGAAAAAGTCGGACTTAAATATTGTGGCATCAACTTCACCGGACGAAAAATCAATAGACCCCGGGACAAAAAAAATAACCGTTACGGCAACGTGGTTTTCCAACCGCCAAACAAATACCGTCAAATCGGCCTCCACATATCTAACCAACTTGTTCGAAAATTAATAATATGACGAAGGGTTTTTCGTTGCTTGAAATAATAATCTATATCACGATACTCACAATGATGCTCGCCGTTGTCACGAACTCATCTATTCTTTTGAGCTCTTCTTTTGTCCGCGCTCGCATATCAAAAGAAGTATCAAACCAAGGAAGATCCGCCATGGAGCGCATGATGCGTGAAGTGAGGCTCGCCTCCGAGATCGTAGAAGACGGCAGCGTTCTAGGAACGAGTCCGGGAACGCTTAAATTAAATACAGTGATAAGCTCAAGCGACGACACCCCCCAAACCCTAGAATTTTTTGTCCGCGGGCCGGATCTTATTATCAAAGAAGGGGGCGGACAAGAAAGGACGCTCACCTCCGGAATAAAGATCACGAATCTCGTTTTTTATAAAATAACCGCTTCTTCAACCTCACAGGGCGCTAAGATTGAATTTACAGCCGAAAAAACCAACGGCAAATATACTTATTCCGGGGATTTCAGCGGAACCGCGGTGTTAAGGGGAAGTTATTAAAAATTAAAGCGCGGATATCAAAAATTAAAATAATAATTTAAAATGTTGAATGTTTTTTTATATTTTTTAACCAAAGACTGTTTCGTTTCCGATGGAAAATTTACATTATTCCGATCTTGTCCAGACATAGTAAGACTATAAAATTAAGAGTTCTTAATAAAATAGGGATTATTTTCCATTTTGATTTTCTAATTTTAAATTAAACTCGTACAATATTATAAACATTCTAATCCACTCTAAAGATGAAGCGCGTTGTTTTGTGTGGTATTATATATATAATGTCTCTCTTATATAAAATATTCCCCCCTCCCAAATTTTTGGAGATGCCCGCATACGGTCTCGATATTTCGGATCGCACTCTTAAATTTATTAAACTCATACGAACCCCCGAGGGACTCCGAATAAGTAATTTTGGGAATAAAGTTATACCGGAAGGGCTGATCGTATCGGGTGAAATAATCAAACAAGAAGAACTGGCCGGCTTTTTAAAAGAAAGCTGCGTGCCCCAAGGAATACGATATATAATTTCCTCTCTTCCGGAAGAAAAAGCGTATTTAAGCGCGGTGGAATTGCCAATGATGGCGACCTCGAACATTAAACAGGTGTTAGAGGTCCAGCTTTCGGAACATATCCCTCTGCCTCCGGGTGAGGTAAATTTTGATTTCGAGATCATAGAAAAAACGGCTACTTCTTTAAAGCCCCAACATTTGGATGTCATGATAGCCGCGGCCCCGTCCAAATTGGTTTCTTCGTATTATGAAACGTACCAAAAAGCAGGACTGGAACCGGTCGGCTTCGATCTGGAAATGCACGCGATAGCGCGGGCATGCATACCAAAAAACTCCCGCGACACGTATTTGATAATGGATTTCGGCAGAACTCGGACCAGCTTTATAATTGTTTCCGAAAAACAAGTACGCTTTGCTTCAACCACTTCGGTGTCCGGAAAAAATATAGACAAAGCAATATCAAAGGCTTTTGGCGTATCTATTCTTGAAGCCGAGCGAATAAAAAAAGAAAGGGCAAGCCTGCTGGCCTCCTCCCCCGATGAAAAAATGTATGAAATAGTCCTGCCGATCGTCTCGGCTTTAAGAGATGAGCTTTCAAAGCTTATAGATTTTTGGGAAACCCACGCGGTACATGTCCATTTCGCCCCATCCCGTAAAATAAAAAAAATACTTCTTTGTGGCGGTGAAACTAATATGTACGGACTTAATGACTATCTTTCGCACACTCTTAATATCGACGTTGAATACGTAAATGTCTGGACAAACGTAGCTTCGTTTGACGACTTCATCCCGCCGATACTTTTCAAAAATTCACTAAAATACGCCTCAGCAATAGGCCTTGCTTTGAGAGCGGTTTAGATGTTTAAAATCCCACACAAACTCCTATAACTAAAATTTAAAAATTATAATTCTCCGCTAAAAATAAAAATAAAAAAACCGGCGCAATCTCGGTTTTTTGTATTAATTTATTTTTTACAAGGGTTTAATCACCACCCTCCTATTCATCCCCTCGCCGGTGCTTTCGGTAACAATATCCGGATATTCCGCAAGAGCGCTATGAATAATCCTCCGGTCAAAAGCATTCATAGACTCCATTTCGACGTCTTTTTTAAAATACCTCACTCTCTGCGCGGACATCTTAGCCAATTCATGGAGCGAGTCAATCCTTTGTTTTTGATAGTCATTTACATCAACCGAAAACCTTGCCCCTTTTTCGGACCCCGATATTTTTTCGGACATTCTACGAACCACATGATTAAAAGCTTTTAAATTTGCACCGTTTATTCCTATTAAAATCCCGGCGTCTTTGCTTTTTATAACGAATTGGGTTGTATCAAAAATTTCATTGATATCTACGGATGCCAAAACACCCATTTTATCGATCAATGTTTTTATCAGCGCCTGGATCTCTTCTTTCATTTTCTCGTTCATATTTTTTAGTTTTTTTTCTTACAATTCCTTCATGTACAGTAGCAAAAACATTCGAAGTTGTCCAATAAAGAGCGACGGCTGACGGAAATCTAATGGAGATAAAAAATATAAGAAAAGGAAATATATATACCGATTGCGTTGCCATTGATTGAGAAAATTCTTCTTTAAAAGAAGGTCTTTCTTTTTTATTCTTGTCGAACGCTTTTTTTGGAGGCATCACCAATTTCATTTGAATATATTGGGATAATCCTACAATCACCGCCAACACTATGTTGGGTTTGGTCATATCAACCAAACCGAAAAAAGAATATCTTATATATTCCGGAAAATGAACGAACGAATAAAGATGAGCTGACGCACCCGAAATATCTTCAATAAACAAGCGGTACATGGCGATTAAAATCGGAAGCTGAATTAAAAGAAGAAGACACCCCGAAAAAGGAGAAACTCCGTGCTCTTTATAAAGCTCCATCGTCTTTTTTGCCAGCTCTGCTTGGTTGTTTTTATGTTCATCGCGTATCTTTTTTAGGTGTGGCTCGATTGCGCGCATTTTTGCCTGCGTCTGGACCGAACGATGGGTAAAAGGAAAAATAATAGTGCGCACAATAAGCGTGAGCAATATAACAGCTACCCCAAGGTCATGAAAAGGAACAACAGATGTAAGAAAAACCAACGCATTTAAAAGTGGCTTGAAGAAAATTATATTATAAAAATCAACCAAAAAACTCATATAGGATTAAACCCTCCTTTTTGAAAAGGATTACAACGAATAATTCTTTTTAAAGACATAAAAAACGCTTTCAAAAAACCGTATTTCCTAAAAGCTCCGGCGGCATATTCCGAACACGAGGGGAAAAAACGGCAACTGCGCGTTCTCGTTTTAAATATTCCCTGGTCTTTTGAAATAAACGTTTGGTAAAAATCAATAGTCTTTAAAACAAAAAACCTCGCCCCGCGGGAAGTGGTGTGAGAAAATAAAAAAATCATGTTTTTAAAACTATTATTTATAAATTTAAAATTTTGATCGCGCCTCATTGTTTTACGTGGCTTTTTAAAGCTTAAAAGCTTTTTTAAGTATATCATAAAAGTCTTCCTGAGAAGCGAGAGGGTTTTTGTGAAACAAAACCACAACATCATAATGAGACTCAAACAAAGGCAAAGTTTTTCGGAATGTTTCTTTCGATCTTCTTCTTATTTTGTTTCTATTCACGCTACTTTTAATTATTTTTGATGGGATAACAACCGTAAGCCGAGATGTTTTTCTTTTATTTTTAATGAATATTAACGATAAAAAGGTGTTTTCAAGCCTTCTCCCATTTTTAAAAATGTCTTTTATTTCTTTTGAAGTAATCCTATTTTTTTTCGGGAGGGTCATACTGTAATCCTCTTTCTTCCTTTTCTTCGGCGACGGGTTAATACGCGTTTCCCGGACGACGTTCTTTTGCGCTGGATAAATCCATGGCTTCTCTTCCTTTTTCTTTTTTTAGGTTGATAGGTTCTTTTTGGCATATTAAATTCACTAAATTATAAAAAATTTCTTTTATTCTTTTACTCTAACACATAATCGAACATTTACAATATTCACAGGGAATACACACGTTGTTAACATAAGATTAATGTTTATCATAGTTTCTTCTAAAAAACTCTCCTTTATAAAAATTGTATAATAAAATTATTCTTTTTTTTAAATTTAAATATTTTATTTTTTAAATTAAGCCTATTTTTTCTATGACAAACGAAGAACTGTGGGGAAAGGCGCTAACCGATATAGAATCGGATGTTTCGAAAGCAAATTTTATAACATGGTTTAAAAATACGGCTATCTGCGACCGGCTGGAGGGGGAAATAACGGTAGGCGTCCCAAACGCCTTCGTTAAAGAGTGGCTTGAGCATAAATATCATATATATATTCTGAAAGCGCTTCGTAATCATGCCCCGGAAACTCGAAACGTGGCCTTTTTAATAATACCCCGCCTTTCTTCGGACGCAACCAAACCCTTACACGAACCCCAAAACAAGAAATACTTCGCGGAGGAACAACCAGAAATATCCGAACTTGTCGTGGACCGCGAAACAAATCTTAATTCGCGTTATACTTTCGATAATTTTGTTGTGGGCTCTTTCAACGAACTCGCCCATGCCGCGTCTAAGGCAGTAACCAAAAACTTGGGCACTCTTTATAATCCCCTTTTCATATATGGCGGAGTTGGGTTGGGTAAAACACATCTTTTACAATCCATTGGGAATGAGATCAAAAAGTCCGACCCAAATTTAAAAATAAAATATATTTCATCCGAAAAATTCACTAACGAGTTTATAAGCGCGCTACAAAACAACGAAACGGCTTCGTTCAAAGAAAAATATAGGGCAATCGATCTGCTTATTATCGACGACATACAATTTATCGCTAAAAAAATCCAAACCCAGGAAGAAGTTTTCCACACGTTCAATACTCTTTATGAAAAAAATAAGCAGATTGTTTTTTCGTCTGACCGTCCCCCTAAGTCGATAGAGAACATCGAAGAGCGCTTACGCTCCCGTTTTGAGGGAGGAATGATAACGGACATATCGGAGCCGGAATATGAAGCGCGTTTCGCTATACTAAAAACAAAAGTCGCGGAAAAAAACCTAGCGATATCGGACGAAATATTAAGCCACATCGCAACGATAATACAATCCAATATTAGAGAGCTTGAAGGAGCTTTAAATTCGGTTATTGCCCGCTCGAACCTCCTTAATAAAACTTTAAATACCGAGGAAATTAAGAATTTTCTTTCTAAAAACATCAAACCAAAAAGAATAGCAACAGCCCAGCAGATCATCCAGACAGTTGCGTCTTTTTATAACATCCCCGAAAAACATCTTTTTGAAAAAAGCCGGAGAAAAGAGATAGTCAAACCGAGACAAATCGCTATGTTTTTATTAAGAGAAGACTTTAATGGATCTTATCCTTATATCGGACAAAAATTCGGGGGGAGAGACCACACAACAGCCATTCATTCTTATGATAAAATTTGTAAAGAATTAAAAAAAAGCGAGCAATTAACCGAAGAGATACGCCAGATCAGATCACGCTTCTATAATAACGGGGAATAGTTGTTGAAAAATTTGGAGATTAATTGTGTATAACAAACTTGCTTGACTGTGCATATCAACTGATAAAAGCTTATGTCCTATTTTTATAAAAAAAGATTTAACACTACCACGTATATCTATCCACTTTTTTTTGCAAAAATTTTTTATAAAAAAATATAAAAACAAACGGTTAAAAACATATATACACATATCAACAGCCCCTATAACTACTACTAATTTTATATATATAAAATAATTAATATTAAAATAAAGACCGGTAAAAGTATTTTTTAAAAAACAAATATGAACGTAACTTGTCTGAAAGATCAATTTTATAAAATTATCACGCTAGCCGAGCGACACACGTCCAAGGAGGCGCATCTTCCTTTTTTACAGGGGTTGTTGATACATACAAAAAAAAACACCATTCATGTCAGTTCAACTAATCTTGATACCGGTTTTGAGGCGTGGATGCCGGCTAGTGTTAAAGAAGAGGGGTCCGTCGTGCTTCCGGCTAAATCTTGCGTGTCTCTTATATCTACATTAACGGGTGAAAAAATAAAAATAGAATCAAAAAATAATGATGTTTTTTTTACAACCCAAACTACCTCCACAAATCTTAAAAGTTACCCGGTGGAAGAATTCCCCAGTTTTCCGAAGATTAAAAAAATAAGATCGGTTGAAATACCTTGTGAAAATTTAAGTAAAAGCATCGCTAGTGTTGTAATGGCGGCGTCTTCCTCCGAAATTAAACCGGAAATATCAAGTGTCTTTTTTAATGTTTTAAAAAATAAAATAAAAATGGCCGCGACCGATTCTTTCCGCCTGGCCGAAAAAACTATACCTTTTAAAGGAGAAGAAGGATTTAATATTCTTTTTCCTTTCAAACATGTGCTTGAGATAGGAAAAATATTAGAGCATTTTAATGATCCTATTGTGTTATCGATAGGAGAAAATCAGGCCGTTTTTAGTTCTAAAAACTATTCTCTTGTAACCAGGATCCGAGAAGAAAAATTCCCTAACTATGAACAGATTATACCGACAACTTTTTCTACAGAAGTTAAGGTCAAAAAATCCGATTTTATTAATGGTGTTCGGTTGGCAAGTATTTTTTCGGGACGTCTTCGTGAAATAAAATTTAATATTTACCCCGAAGACAATTTATTTGAAATATTTTCAAAAAACAGCGATATTGGGGAACACGTCAGTCAAATACCTTCAAACGTCACGGGAGAGCGATTGAATGTAACTTTTAATTATTCATATATAATGGACGGAATAAGTATGATATCGTCATCAGACGTATTATTGAGATTTAACGGAGACTCAAAACCGGTTTTAATCCAAGATCCTTATGACGCAAGTTACGTGTATCTCGCGATGCCGATGAAAAATATTTAATATCGCACGAAAATAAAATATTTTACGGATACTGTTTTTATTTGGAAAAAATAATTTTTTATTAAAAATATATACAAATTTTCATGTAGGCCGGGATTTATCCCGTTAGAAAGTATTTTATCCGTATTTCATAAAAACAGTTTTTTTGGACCAAATTACGCGGACTTTCTAACGGGACTTTCTAACGGGATTTACAAGGGCGCGGGAAAATGGTAGTAGAAAAGGATGAGCAACGTAGAAGACACCCTTAAGAATCTAATAAAAAACAAAACTAATTTTCTTATAGCATCAGAAAAAGAGGCCGGCATAGACGTTTTTTTTGCAGGCGAAATACTCGGTTTTATTTTACGCGCTTCCAATAAGAAAGTTTTAGATATCCCTCAAAGAGAGAATGATTTGTTGGGTGGTTTTGACGACGTAAGAAAACTTAAAGAAACCGGAGCTATCCCCGAAAAAATAATTATTTCGATTCCAAAAAACACCGCAATTGAAGAAATAAAATATGAGGACAATAACAACCTTTTTTCCATTATTATTACTCCAAAAAAAATATTAAAAAAAGAAGATATAATTATATCAAAAAAAACTCTTGAGATTGATGCCGCTTTTTTATTTTTTTCTCCCGAAAACAAAAAATATTTAGAAGAACTGTCTTCCAATTTTGTTCTTCCTCCCAAAAAAGGAATGATTTTTTTTACTAAAAATAGCCACACTCTTGCCCAAAAAATTTTTAATATATGTGAAATTATAAACCCGTCATTTTTTGCGGACAACAAAACCCTAGCGACACTGATATATGGTTTGTTGGTTTTGGAAACGGACAATTTCCAAAAAAAGACCGACGAAGGGGTTTTTAAATGTGCGCATCAATTATTAGCGAAAGGGGTGGAAAAAGAAAAACTAAGGAATATTTTAACTAAAAATAAAAATATTGATTTTGCCAACACTTTAGGGCGAGCTCTCGCAAGAACGCATTTTAATGCCGGATCTTCGGTGTCGTGGACATTTCTTTCCAAAAAAGACATGAAGACCGAACAAGAGGGAAATAAGGTTTTTTTTGTGGGACTCGCCGAAAAAATACGCACAAATTTGCCTTATTGTAACGCGTCATTTTTAATTTGGGAAAAAAATAATGGAATAGCGGGTCTCGTATATTCTCAAGATGAAGTTTTTTTAAAAAAAGCATCCGCAAGCGCGCAAGTCGCGCAGGAGGACAATTATTTTTTTACTAAGGATTTTAAAAACTTTACAGAGGCGGAACTAAAACTCCGTGAATTGTTAAAAATTTTTGAACAAGATACAATGGAATAATGATAATAGGGAAAGACGGGTCAGAAGAGATGTTAAAAGAGCTTCGTGAGCGCGAAGAGGAAGACTTAGCGCAGATGATTTCAAAAAAAAGGAATATTCCATATATAGACCTCTCTAAAATGACTATAGACCTTGACGCCTTGCGCTTAGTAACCGAACAGAAAGCCGTTCAGGGTAAAGTCGCCGTATTTCAAAAAGTAGGCAAATCCTTACAGGTGGCTACCAGAAATCCGGAAATGTCGCAAACCCGTGAAATTTTAGACGAACTTGAAAGAGAAGGGTATGTTTTAAAAATTTTTATGGTTTCCGACAATAGTCTCCAGAGAGCCTGGTCGCGCTACGCCGAGGTCCCGGAATTCGTTGAGCTTAAAAAAGGATTTATTGAAGTTTCGCCCGAGAGAATAAAAGAGTTTGTTCAACGGGTGACGAACGTGGAACAATTCAGAGACCTTATTATTCCGACCATTAATTCAAAAAAACAAAGACAAACCTCCGAAATTCTCGAAGTGATTCTCGCGGGGGCGCTTCAATTAGAGGCTTCCGACGTTCATATTGAGCCCAGAGAGGAAGAAGCGTTGATGAGACTAAGGCTTGACGGGGTTCTGCAGGATATAATAACTTTTACGGTTCGCGCGTATAAACTTTTATTATCAAGAACAAAACTAATCTCGGAATTAAAATTAAACGTCCACGAGGAACCTCAAGACGGCCGTTTTACAATCAAACTTGAGAACACCAATATAGAAATTCGTACATCAATTCTTCCCGGACCGTACGGAGAATCTATCGTGCTTAGGATATTGAATCCCAAAACGATCGCATTGACCTTGGAAGACTTGGGGATGTCTCAGCAATTTTTAAAGATTATTGACCAGGAATTAAAAGCGCCCAACGGGATGATTTTAACGACCGGCCCTACGGGTTCGGGCAAAACCACGACCCTTTACGCTTTTATTCGTAGAAAAAAAACACCAGGGGAAAAAATAATAACCATTGAAGACCCGATAGAATATCACATACCCGGTATTACTCAGACCCAAGTTAACACTAAAGAAGGATATACTTTTGCGGACGGCCTTCGTTCAATCCTGCGCCAGGATCCGGATATTCTACTTGTCGGTGAAATAAGAGACCTCGAAACCGCCAACACCGCGATGCACGCGGCGCTCACCGGTCATTTGGTGTTCTCAACCCTCCACACCAATGATGCCGCGGGGACTATTCCGCGTCTGATAGACCTTGGCGTAAAACCCTCGATCATCGCGCCTGCTATAAACATTGCAATGGCCCAGCGTTTAATAAGAAGGCTGTGCAAAAATTGCCGAGGACAAAGCAAGGCCACCGACGAAGAAATGGAGGTGATAAAAAACATTATAAAAAACTTCCCCGACATTCCCGGTAAAGAAAAGATTGATGAAAAAAATATTTTGCTTTGGAGGCCGAAAAAATGCCAAGAATGTAATAATACCGGGTATAAAGGAAGAGTAGGTGCCTTTGAAATCCTTCTTATAGACGATAAAGTTGAGCATTTAATAATGCAAAATCCGAGCCAAAACGACTTAGTGCAGGAAATGAAGCGCCAAAACATGCCATCACTTATTCAGGATGGATTTTTAAAAGTTATAGAGGGTGAAACTACTCTAGAGGAGTTGGAAAGAGTTATCGGAACAAGATAACTCTCAAATCTCTAGGCAATTCCCGCCGTATTATACAACGGGTTTAGAGTTATTCCGAGGGGCATTCCAGCCGAAGCCAGCATGTCCTCTGCGAATAATTCCGGTTAAGGTGTTGGCCTTCAATTGCCTAGAGACTTGGGAGCTAAAAAAACTTGAAGAGCTAAGTAAGTTTTTAATTAATTTGAATTCAATACGTTGCATTATATTCTAAAAAATCTTATTTGTCAATAGCATTAACAACCACGACAATTTAATATAATAATCATGAATCTTATTTCGTCAAACCAGGATCCCGACGATAAGTCTATTGAAACGGCGTTAAGACCCTCTTCTTGGGGTGATTATATAGGGCAGGAAATAGCTAAGAGGAATCTTTCGATTCTTATTCAAGCCGCTAAAGGACGAAAAGAATCCGTTGAGCATTTATTTTTTTATGGTCCGCCAGGACTCGGCAAAACCACTTTAGCTCATTTGGTCGCCAAAGAAATGGACGCTCAAATTAAAGTTACGTCAGGACCAGCCATAGAAAGAGTGGGAGACCTCGCTTCTTTGTTAACAAACTTGTCGCCCGGGGATGTTCTTTTTATTGATGAGGCTCATCGTTTGAATAAAGCTATAGAGGAAGTATTATATCCTGCTTTAGAGAACAGAACCATCGATATAATCATAGGGAAAGGACCCGGGGCTCGCTCTATCCAACTTGATCTTCCACCCTTCACTTTGATTGCAGCCACGACCAGAGCCTCGCTAATTTCAGCTCCGTTAAGGTCCCGTTTTTCCGGTGGTTCTTTCCGCCTCGATTTTTATAACGAAAACGAACTAAAGGAGATTATAAAAAAATCCTCCTCGGTTTTAAGCGTGGATCTTAAAGCAGATGCCGCAGAATATATCGCTGCGCGAAGCCGGGCAACTCCACGTATCGCAAACCGCCTTCTTAAACGGGCGCGTGATTACGCTCAGGTGCATGGGTCTGCTTCGATTGACCTGGACGTCGCCAAAAAAACTCTGGAACTTATCGGTATTGATCACAAAGGATTGGATGAGGCCGACCGAAGAATACTTTCAGCCATAGTGGATAAATTCGGAGGAGGGCCGGTGGGTTTGCAGACGATTGCCGCCGCTACCTCCGAAGAAAATGCTACAATTGAAGAAGTGAACGAACCTTATCTTTTGAGGATTGGTTTTATAAAACGGACTCCCAGAGGAAGGGTGGCGACAAGATCGGCGTGGGAGTATTTAGGGAAAGAGGCTCCCCGAGACCTTGAGCTTTTTTCATAAAAATATGACATTGTTTTTGATCTTACACATTGTTTTTTCCGCGGTTGTGATAGGTTTTGTTTTCGCTATTTTTTATCATTATCAAGAATATGCTCCGTCTCAAGACAAATTAAAATGGGTGACGTGGATATTTATGGTGGCTATTTTTATATTGATTATCGTTTCCATTATTTATTTTTTTAATATTCCGTGGGAGAAATTAATTTTTTATGTTCAAACTGCGTTCGGAAGAAAAAATTATTAAAATAGTTCACCGGCACTGGATAATCATAGCGGAGAAAATATTAATTATTATTCTCATGCTTTTTTTACCCGTAGTCTTATTTATGTTCGCGGGGCCGGTTATTGGCGGGGGCGATTTGGCTCTTCCTGTAATTAAATATTTGTTCAGTGTCTATGTTTTAGTTATTTTTTTTACCGCTTTTACGAGATGGATAGATTATTATCTTGATATTTGGATAATTACCGACAAAAGGATAGTTGATATTGAGCAGAAGGGGTTGTTTAGGAGAGAGGTTTCGGAATTTTCACTTGATCGTATCCAGGACGTAACATCAGAGACTCCAAACTTTATCGCTACGATATTAAAATACGGGAATATTCGGGTGCAGACAGCGGGCAGCCGCCCTTTTACCGCTCAAGATATTCCGGATGTTACCGGCATAAAAGATCTTATTTTGGAGCAATCAAATAAATTTAAAAATAATCATAAATAAAAAATATGTCAGGACACTCCAAATGGTCTCAAATAAAACATAAAAAAGCGGCGACCGACAAAAAGAAGGGTCAACTTTACTCCAAATTGTCCCGTTATATTACTTTAGCGGCAAGAGAAAAAGGACCGGATCCCGAAACAAATCCGGTATTACGACTCGCCATATCCAAAGCAAAAGAAATCAACATGCCTTCGGATAATATAGAGCGCGCCATTAAAAGAGGTTCAAGCGCGGACAAAGAGGCGTTGATTGAATTTTTGATCGAAGCATATGGCCCGGGTGGAGTCGCAATAATGGTAACCGGAATTACCGACAGCGTTAACCGTACGACACAGGAGATTAAGCATGTTTTATCGGACCACGGCGCAAAAATGGCGGGTCCCGGTTCGGCAAAATTCCTTTTTAACAAAACGGAAGATGGTTGGGAGGCGAAATCCGACACAGCTGTCTCGGAGGCAGACGAGGGGTCTTTGTTAAAACTTTTTGAAGCTCTTGATAATAACGACGATATTCAAGAGGTCTATTCAAATGCCGACCTACAAGATAAATAAAAAAATTCTCGGTTTTGACCCCGGCTACGGACGGCTCGGTTGGGCTGTTTTGGAGCGTTCCGGGAATAAAGATGTTCTTATTGATGCCGGATGTTTTGAAACTTCGGCTAAAATTTCTTATCCCGAGAGATTGGTTTTAATAGGGGAACACGTAAAAAAACTTTTAAATAAACACAGTCCTGACGCGCTCGCCATGGAAAAACTTTTTTTTCATACGAATCAAAAAACAGCAATGAACGTGGCCGAAGTGAGGGGAGTTATAATTTTTTTCGCGGGGTCGAGGCCTGTTTATGAATTTACGCCGACACAGGTAAAAAGCTCGGTTTGCGGATACGGGAAGGCCGATAAAAAGCAAGTTCAAAAAATGATAACCATCCTTTTGGGACTTAAAGAAACTCCTCAGCCGGATGATAAGGCGGACGCGATAGCGGTGGCGTTGTCGGGGTTGGGGATGACCTGATCGGCTAAAAACTCAAGATTTAAAGTTAAAAATTTTAATTCAAGAGCCAAGGTTATTGATAAGTAAAAACGAAACAAACTTTTAAACAACGGCCGAAATTTTTAACCCCGAATCTTGAGTCTACTCAAGATATCTTACCTCCTCTTCCAAAACAACTCCGTACTTTCTTTTTATTTTTAGCTTGAGATTGTTGATGATAGTTTTGACCTCATCGGCTTTGCCCCGCCCATTATTTATCAAGAGATTTGCGTGATCTTCCGAAACCCTTATTTCTCCAACCCTCATTCCTTTAGCGCCGACGGTTTCAAGAAGAAAGCCTACCGGTATTTTCCCTCCGATAATCTTTTCCGGAGGCATTTTTTTTATAAGCTTTTGTCCCATACTGCTTTTGACTGGGATATTTTTAAAAATAGACCCTGCGCACTTAAGATCAGGGGGATATTTTTTATTTCGGATACAAATTATTTCTTTTGATTTTTTAATTAAATTTTTTTTATCCCCCCTTTTTAATTTAAAAAGAGCCTGGAGTATGACCCACGGCCTTTTTTTAAAAATACTGTCTCTGTATGCAAATGCGCATTTATTTTTTGCGATCCAGCGAACGCGAGAGCCGTCAAATATTTTTATTTTGCTCAAGCCCTCGGAAACCTCTTTTCCGTAAGCGCCGGCATTTCCGAAAAGAGCCCCTCCGACTGTTCCGGGGATTCCGGCCAGGGTTTCAAAGCCCGCAAAACCGGAACGATTAGCCTCGTTAACCAGTTTCATTAAAGGCGCGCCCGCATCGCACAGGATCCCGCTTTTTAAAACCTGGATCTTATTAAAAGAAATTTTTACGATCACGCCTTCAAAACCTTTATCGGATGCGATAATATTTGTTCCTCCGCCGACTACAAAATAATTTATTTTTTTCTTTATCAGGTTTTTCAGGATTAAGGGGGCGTTTTTTTCCTCTAAGCAGTACATGACTCTGGCGCCTCCACCCAGACGGAAGGAGGTTAAATTTTTCAATTTTATATTTTTCATTTAAACCCGGCCATAAATTTTTTAAGCATATATCTTTATAATACGCCCTTTTTTATGATTATCCACAACCATCGATAATACTCTTTACAAGCTTGATTCTGTTTGCTATATCTATTCAAACCAGTCCAATGTTTATTTTAAGGACAGGTGAAAGATAGGTCGTTTTTAATAATTAGCCAGTATATTTTATGATTCTTAACGAATTTCGTTTTTCGGATGAAGAAGAGAACGAAGAGTCGGCAGAAGATGAGGGTGTTGAGGATGAAGAGGAGGCAGGAGAAGAAGAAGAGGTATAATTAATAACAAAAACTCCGCGCCACGCGGAGTTTTTGTTATTTGGGTATTATTTTTACGAATTTCTTTTTGCCGACACGCAGGACGCCTTGAGTTATTAATTTATGGCGGGGATCTTTTATTATTTCTCCTTCAAACTCAACCGCTCCGGAATTGATCAGCCTCCTTGAGTCCGAAATCGACCGGGTGAGTCCTATCTCATGTAAAACGTATATTATCGGTTTACTCGAGTCTATTTTTTTTGAAGGAGTTTCTTGGGGAAGTTTTTTTTCCTGGAAGGTTTTTTTAAAAAACTCCTCGGCTTTCAAAACTTCTTTTTTACTGTGGTAACGTTTTATTATTTCCCGGGCCAATTCTTTTTTTACGGACATAGGGTTTATTTTTTTATCTTCCAGTTCTTTTTTGTTTTTTTCTATTTCGGCCGAAGGCATTGTGGTGTAGGTCTCAAGATATTGGATGATTAGATCATCGGGGAGGCTCATTATTTTTCCGAATTTATTCTCAGCGCTGTCTTCTATCGCGACGTAATTATCGAGACTTTTTGATTGTTTTGGTCCGCCGTGAATGCCCGGAGTGATCTTTGTTGTTATGATGGTTTGGGGGTCTTGTCCGAATATTTTTTGGAGGTTTCGTCCCATCATTTCGTTAAAAAGCTGGTCCGATCCGATTATGGTCGCGTCCGACCTTATCATCACCGAATCATAACCCTGGAAGATGGGGTAGAGCATTTCATGGATATATATCTCGTCTCCTTTTTTTATCCTTTCCTGGAACATGTCGCGTTGTATTATTTGGGCATGGGTTATGTTCGAAAAAAGCTCAATGAATTGGGCCGGCTTCATGCGCGAGAACCATTCGGAGTTTTTTCTAACCTCAAAAACTTTTTTATCGGTAAGTAATATTTTTGAAACTTGTTTTATGAATTCTTTCGTTCCCTTTTTGATGTCGGCGTCCGAAATTTTAGGGCGGGTCTGCGTCTTCCCGGTCGGGTCCCCGATTTTGGTTGTAAAATCCCCGATAAGAAAGACCACTTTATGCCCTTCTTCCTGGAAAGAGCGCATCAGCCAAAGGTTTACGGCGTGTCCTATGTGTAAAAAAGGAGCTGTAACATCCACCCCGTATTTTATCCGCAATTTTTTAGGTCCTTTCAATTTTTTCTCGAATTCCTCCGACCCGATCATTTTTTCAACGTTTCGGATAAAAATTTCGGATTCATTAAGATATTTTTTTACCATTTGTTTTTAAGTTTATCATAGAAACAAGATATTGAAAATAACATATTTTTAGTGTAAAATAATCTAATGCGCCGGAAGAAAATAATAAAAAATAAAAGACTTAAGATCGTTTCGGCGGTTTTGGCGGGCTCGTTCTTTTTCGGTTCGGGGGTTTTTTTGGTTTGGGCTCTAACCATGGATATTCCGGACCTTTCTCATTTTGGCGAGCGCAAGATCGTTCAATCGACAAAGATATACGACTCGACCGGAGGCGTTCTTTTATATGATGTCCACGGATCGATAAAAAGAACTGTCATTGCTTTTGATGAAATTCCGAGAGATCTAAAAAACGCGACCGTGGCGATCGAAGATTCTAATTTTTATAATCATTCGGGTGTCTCGTTTGAGGCAATCGGGCGGGCTTTGATCGTTAATATTATTTCGGGTGACAAGAAGCAGGGAGGATCCACTATTACCCAACAACTAGTTAAAAATGTTCTTTTGACTAAGGAAAAAACATATACCCGTAAACTAAAAGAAGCCGTACTTTCATATCGTGTTGAGCGGGTGTATTCGAAAGAGGAGGTCTTAAATTTTTATTTAAATGAAATACCTTATGGCGCATTGAGTTATGGGGTGGAGGAAGCAAGTATGACTTATTTTGGAAAACCGGCGCGCGACCTCACTCTTGCCGAATCCGCCTATCTCGCATCAATTCCAAAAGCCACGATCTATTATTCTCCTTATGGTTCTCATGTCGATGAATTACACGCGCGCAAAGACCTGGTTTTAAGGAGGATGAATGAACTTGGATTTATTTCAAAAGAGGAGGCAGAGGAAGCCATGGCTGAAGAGGTTAAATTTATAAGCCACGCCGATGAAAGTTTCAAGGCCCCGCATTTTGTAATGTATGTTTTGGAGGAGTTGTTCCAGCGCTATGGTGAAGATGCCGTTGAATCGGAGGGTTTTAAAGTAACTACCTCTCTTAATTGGGAGCTCCAGCAAAAAGCCGAAGAATTGACCAAAAAATATGTGGACGAAGAACAAGACCAATTTAATGTTTACAATGCCGGAATGGTCGGTATAGATCCTAAAACAGGAGGGATTTTAGTTATGGTTGGGTCGCGCGATTGGAATCTTGAACCTCTCCCTAAAGGATGTACGGTTGGAGTTAATTGTAAGTTCGAGCCACAGGTGAATGTCACGTCTTATATGAAAGGACGCCAACCCGGTTCGTCCATTAAACCGATAATTTATGCCTCCGCTTTTAAAAAAGGATATACACCCGAAACGGTGGTTTTCGATCTTGCGACAGAATTTAATACGACCTGTAGTCCTATTGTATCCGCCAATACCGGTCCGGACTGCTATCACCCCGGAAATTACGATAATATATTCCGCGGTCCGATAACCTTTAGAGAAGCTCTTGCCCAGTCGGTAAACATACCGGCGGTTAAAGTTCTTTATCTTGCCGGTTTGAATCAATCGCTTGAAACAGCAAGATCGATTGGGATCACTACTTTGAATGATCCGGCGCGCTATGGGCTTACTCTGGTGCTCGGAGGAGGCGAGGTAAAGCTTCTTGAGCTTACCGGAGCGTATTCGGTTTTTGCGAATAACGGGGTAAGAAACACGCCGACCTCGATCTTAAAGATCGAAGACTCCGATGGCGTGGTTTTAGAAGAATATAAACCCGAGTCCCGGAAAGTTCTTGATGAAAATATTGCCAGATCCATCACCAGTATACTTTCCGATAACGAAGCGCGCGCGCCCGCTTTCGGTGAAAGATCTTATCTTTATTTCCCCGACAGGCAGGTAGCGGTTAAGACCGGTACGACCAACGACTATCGCGATGCCTGGGTGATCGGGTATATGCCGAATTTCGCGTTAGGCGTCTGGTTCGGTAATAACGATAATTCCGAGATGGAAAAGAAAGTGGCGGGATTTATCGCGGCTCCTTTATGGAACGCCTATATGCAGGAAGTTTTTAAGATACTTCCGATTGAAAATTTCGATCAGCCGACTCCTTTGGCGGTATCAAAGCCGGTGTTAAAAGGAGAGTGGCGGGGATCGAGGATTTATTATATTGATAGTTATTCGGGGAAGCTCGCGACCGAAAATACGCCGGAAGAATTTAGGAAAGAAAAAGTTTTGACCGAGCCTCATTCTATTTTGTACTGGCTTGATAAAAATGACCCTAATGGAGAAATTCCTTCAAATCCCGCAAATGACCCCCAATTTAATTTATGGGAAACGCCGGTACGCGCTTGGGCCGCGCGCCAATTGATCAAAGACCAGACGATGGATGATATCCCGAAGGAGTATGATAATGTGCATCTGCCCGAATATAAACCGCAACTGTCGTTTTCGGTGCCTCCCCCCGACCGCCTGACCGCGGACGGGTCCTTGAACTTTACCATTAACGCTACGGGAAAATATCCTATAAAACAGATCGACATATTTTTTAATGGCCAGTTTTTAGGGACGCTTCGTGAGGCACCTTATCGTTTTACTGCTGATGCGTCTTCTTTAGAAGACGTGAAGGACACCTCCCGCCTTTTGGTTAAGGCGTATGATACTATCGGGAATTTTGCTACTTTGGAAAAAGAAATAAATTTTTGTATAAACGGTTCTTGTAATTATTAGAGGCAGATATAAAATTTTTTAGAGTTTTTTATTAAGGTTTTTACTATATTGACAAAAACCTATTTTAGGTATATAATTGCACAATAAATAAATATTAAGGAATTATGAAGTTAAAAATACACATAAAATCAGTAGTTTTTATGACCCTGTTATTCGCAGGAGTATTTTGGCTTATTCCTAATTTTTCAAATGCTCAAAGTTTTGTCGCGAGCCCCTCAACCATTGAAAAAGGACAAAAGGCTCTTTTAGCTTGGTTTGCGCCGGGTTATGCAACCTGCGATATTACTTTAATTCCGGGTGATTCTTCCCTTAAAGTTACGCATTACGGCTGGAAAGGAAGGGCGAACGTTCTCCCCGAGAGAACTACTACATATTTTATAACCTGTATCCCAAGTAATAAGGGCAATCAAGAAATTTTTTCCGATGAAGCGAGGATTGAAGTAACAAGCGCGGGTAGTCCTTCGCCGTCGCCTTCTCCCACACCAACTCCCGCACCAACTCCATCTCCGAGTCTCGACACTACGTTTGATGGATTTCTCACCGCCGGATGCGCGGTTGGTAAAACCTCGGTTAAGGTTGGTGAGAGCGTTTCTTTTGCCTCAGCCGGTTCAAGAGGGGTTAAACCTTATAAATTTTCATGGTCTGGGGATGTGACCGGTAACACCTCACAAATAACAAAAACTTTTACTTCTATCGGTTTTAAGGAAGCCAAGGTTACGATTACTGATGCCTCCGGCAATTCTGATTTTGCGATCTGTAATATTACGGTTTCCAATAGCAATAATTCTTCGAATGGAGGCGGGACGGGGGCGTTAAATGATGCGGATAATGAAGACTTGCTTGATGACGAAAGTCTATTTAAAGATGAAGACGAAACAGCGGGTAATAGGAGCGGTCTTATCGCCGGAGGAGTCTCTGGAAGAAGCCCTTTCTTAACCACGCTTTTAGTTCTTTTTCTCATAGGAAATCTTATAGCGCTGATATATTGCATAGTTAGAACCCAAAGAGATAGAGATCAGATGGACAGAGAGGAGGCGCCTGCATTCGGTTCGGCGGTTGTTGTGGGTGAGCGAGATGAAACAAAAAAGGAAAAAGAAAAAGAAGAATAAATGAAAAAAACGTTTCGGCGCGACCGGAGCGTTTTTTTATTGGATAGTCTTTATTATATCTCTTAGTCTTGCCGCTTTCTCGAACTCAAGATCGTCGGCGCATTCCAGCATTTGGCGCTCAAGCTCGTCTTTCACCTTATCCCATCCGCCCAACTCTCGGAAAAGATTTTTCAGCATAACCGGGGCTTTTTCTTTTTTTTCTTCGATCCAAAAGGGCTTTCTTATTTCTTTTTTGACCGGCTTAGGAATGATATTATTTTTTTGGTTATATTTTATTTGTATCTTTCGTCTCCGTTCGGTTTCCTCGACCGCTTCTTTGATAGAGCGGGTGTAAATATCGGCGTAAAGTATCGCTCTTCCGTTTGGATTCCGAGCCGCGCGTCCTATGGTTTGTATAAAAGATATTTTATTTCTCAAAAAACCTTCTTTATCGGCATCTAAGATAAGAACAAGGCCCACCTCGGGAAGATCGAGCCCTTCTCTTAAAAGATTTATTCCTACCAGTACGTCAAAATCTCCTTCGCGGAGTCTTTTTAGGGTCTTTGAGCGTTCAATGGTTTTTATTTCCGAATGGACGTATTCGGCTTTGATGTCGTGTTTTATCAGATGGTCGGTTATTTCTTCGGCTAATCGTTTGGTGAGAGTGGTAAGAAGAACCCTTTCTTTTTTCATGGCACTTTTTTTGATTTCGCCGATAATATCTTTAATCTGATCTTTGGCGGGCCGTATCTCTATTCGCGGATCAAGCAGGCCTGTGGGGCGGATAAGTTGTTCGGTGACTTGGCCTCCTGATGCTTCAAATTCAAAATTTGACGGAGTGGCCGAAACAAAGACCGCGCTTGATATTTTATTTTCGAACTCCTCAAATTTAAGAGGCCGGTTATCAAGGGCCGAAGGAAGGCGGAATCCGTAGTCAACGAGGGTTTGTTTTCTAGATCGATCCCCCGCGTGCATCCCTCTTATTTGCGGTATGGTCATGTGGGATTCATCTATAAAGATAATCGTGTTTTTCGGGAGATAATCGAGAAGCGTGAAAGGCGGGCTACCGGGTTCTCTAAAAGAAAGATGCCGTGAATAATTTTCGATACCGTTCACGTACCCGGTCTTCTCGAGCATTTCCATGTCAAAATCGGTTTTTTGTTCAAGGCGCTGGGCTTCGAGAAGTTTGCCTGCTTTTTTTAATTCTCGGAGGCGTTCTTTAAGTTCAAATTTTATGTTTTTGACGGCATCCGTCTGTTTTTCTTTCGGAGAGACAAAATGTTTTGCCGGGAATATTTTGATCTGCCCAACCTTATTTTTTGTTTCATGTTCAATCGTATTTTTTAATTCGGTGATCGATTCAATGACATCCGCGTAAAATCCTATTCTTATTATTGTGTCTCCGTCAGGGGAGACGATGTCCACTGTTTCTCCTTTTACCGCAAAAGTCCCATGAGGGCTTTCGATATCATTTCTTTCATATTGAAGGAGAACGAGGTTTTGGAGCAGGTCTTGGCGTTTGACCGTTTGGCCGGTTTTTATTTTAAAGGCCATATTTTCATACTCGCGCGGATCGCCTATTCCGTAGATGCATGAGACGGACGCGACGATAATAAGATCATTTCGCGTGAGCGCCGCTTGGGTCGAGGCGTGGCGCAACTGGTCGATAAAATTATTTATTTTTGAATCTTTTTCTATATAAGTATCCGATGACGGCAGATAGGCCTCCGGCTGGTAATAATCGTAGTAAGAGACAAAATAATGGATGGAATTTTCCGGGAAAAATTCTTTGAATTCCTGATAAAGTTGGGCGGCGAGAGTTTTGTTGTGAGAGATGATAAGCGCCGGCCTTTGTGTTTTTTCGATGACGCTGGCCATGGTGAAAGTTTTTCCGGACCCGGTAATGCCCAGAAGGGTTTGGTATTTTACTGACGCGTTAATATTATCGACGATTTTCTTGATCGCTTGAGGCTGGTCGCCGGACGGCAGGTATTCTGTTTTAAGTCGAAAATCCATTTTTGTTTTTATGTAATTTTAATGATTAAGATATTATTTTTATATTTTAAATAATTTTCATTTTTTTCGCGTTATTATCGACATTATGATTTTTGCGCCTCCTCTTATAAGCATAAAAATGCTATTTTATTATTATGATATCTTTTTTGGATGGGAAAATAGCCGCGCGCGCTCCCGGTTACATTATAGTTGATGTCTCCGGCGTTGGTTATAAGGTTTTTATAAACAGAGAGACGATTAAAAATTTACCAGAAAAAGACGGCAAAATCAAGATTTTCACAACTCTTTATCAGCGGGAAGATGCCATTGAGCTTTATGGATTTGCCGACGTGGAAGAAGTCGGATTTTTTGAAACATTGATCGGAATATCGGGTATTGGCCCCAGATCCGCTTTAGGTATTATGGGTGTCGCGCCTTTGAATATTTTAAAGCAGGCGATAGCTTCGGGTGAGACCGCTTATTTAACCAAGGTTTCGGGCGTAGGTCGTAAGACTGCCGAGAAGGTTATATTTGAGTTAAAAGAGAAGCTCCGCAAGACGGAAACCGTGACCGGGCATTTTAAAGACGAAGAAGATGTTTTGGAAGCGTTGCGCGGCCTCGGCTATTCATTACGGGAATCTCGCGAAGCTTTAAACAAGATACCCGAGGATGCCGGTGGCATTGACCGGCGCATAAAAGCAGCGTTAAAAATCTTAGGGTCGCCGAAATGAACGAACAAAATAACATGGTTCGCGGATCATTTTCCGGGAAAATAAAAAGTTTAATAAAGAGCTTTATTCCGGCTCCGCTTTTTAAATTATTCGAGCCGGCTTATCATTATTTTTTGGCGCTTGTCGCCTCTTTAATTTACGGCTTGCCTTCAAGAAAACTTATAGTTATAGGTGTTACCGGAACGACCGGTAAGACCACGGTGGTTGAGCTGATAAGGCACATATTTAATAAGAACGGAATTTTGACGGCTTCCGCGTCGTCTCTTAATTTTTGTATCGGTGAAGATTGCGAAAAAAACGATCTTAAAATGACAATGCCCGGCCGTTTTCGCCTTCAGAAGTTTATCAAAAAAGCCCTGTTGCGCGGGGCGACTCATATCGTCATTGAAGTTACCTCGCAGGGCGTGTTGCAGTCGCGCAATTGCGGGATTAATTTTGATTACGCGGTTTTTACCAATATCGCTCCCGAACACATTGAAGCGCACGGGGGTTTTGAAAAATATAGGAACGCCAAATTGGAATTTTTCCGGCATACTTCGGCCGGCAGGTCAAAAAAAATAAAAGGATATGTGATAAAAAAGCGCGCGATAGTGAACGGGGACGACCCTTCATTTGAACTATTTCTTGATTTCCCTTTTGATATTAAAAAAACTTTTTCCGTAAAGAATTTTCCTTATTATAATCCAATGAGTGGGGATTTTAATAAAGCGAATGTTTCGGCTGCCGCGAAAGTTGCCGAGGAGGAGGGGCTTGGCCTGTATAAAATAAATGAGGCGCTTCACTCGTTTTCCGGGGTTCCGGGTAGAATGGAATTCATCCAAAAAGAACCATTTTTGGTTGTAGTCGATTACGCGCATACGCCGGGAGGCCTTCAGAGGGTTTATGAAGCCGTATCCGGCGAAGAACATAAGATAAATAAAATGATTTGCGTGCTTGGCGCGGCCGGAGGGGGTCGTGATAAATGGAAAAGGCCGGAGATGGGCAGGATCGCGGCCCAATCATGTGATGAGGTTATTTTAACGAATGAAGACCCTTATGATGAGGACCCCGCGAAAATTTTGGGCGACATAGCGGGGGGATTTTCACTTACTTCAAACAAACAGTTTATTGTTCCCAAAAAAATTATTTCTCGCGAGGAGGCGATAAGGCGCGCTATTGCTTTAGCGGAAAAAGGCGACGTCGTTGTTATCACCGGCAAAGGCGCGGAGCCCTGGATAATGGGCCCGAAAGGGACCAAGACACCCTGGGATGACCGGGCGGTGGTGAAAAAAGAACTGGAGAAGATTAAAAAATAGTCGAAAAATTATTTATTCAAAAAAACGCCTCACCGATATTATCGTAGAGGCGTTCTCTTGATTTTGGGGTATTTCATTGATATTATTAGAGCGATTTGATATTTGACAACAAACAGGAGGGCTCTTATATGATAAAGATCAGGATCCATGGAAGAGGAAGGCAGGGTGCTAAGACCGCTACCGAACTTTTGCCCGCGGTTGTTTTTAGCGAAGAGAAATTTAGTCATGTCCAGGGAGCAATGAAGTTTGGACCCGAGCGCGGAGGCGCGCCGGTCGCCGGTTTCGTCAGAATAAGCGATAAAAAAATACGCGAGCGCGGGGAGTTTTTTGATCCCGACATGGTCATTGTTCTTGATGAGACTTTGATAGAAATAATAAATATTGCCGACGGATTAAAACCGGGCAGCGTTATTTTAATAAACTCAAAAAAGCCGGAAGAACATTTCGCGAATCTGCGGGGTTTTCGGTTGGTTTTGATTAATGCCGACGGTATCGCTCTTAGTTGCGGCCTTGGAACGGCGCAAAGACCTATTGTTAGCACGGCAATGGTCGCGGCGTTTTTAAAAGTCAGCGCTCTGGCGGGTATCGAAACCCTCGTTCGTTTTATTGATGAAAAGGGTTTTAAAGAGAAAGAAAAAAATAAAAAAATTGCGACTGAAGCGTACAATTTTATAAGAATATCCCCATCAGAACCCCGACCGTAAGCGTAGGGGTTCAAAGGAGTAGTCGGATGCTAAAACGCATAACGGAATCCGTTTCCCTGTCTCAAACCAGAATATCTCCGTTAAAAACGGGGTTGTGGAGAAAGATATTTCCGTTTTATGAGGAAAAGAAATCTCCGTGCGCGCATTTTTGTCCTTGTTCCGAGAACATTCCGGTGTGGATGGACTTGGTAAGGCGCAAAGAATTCGCGCGCGCCTGGGAGGTTTTAACCGAAGAAAATCCGTTTCCGCTGATCTGCGGGCGCGTTTGTTATCGCTTCTGCGAAGAGAAATGCAATCGTAACAATCTGGACGACGGAATTTCCATAAACGCGGTTGAAAGGTTTCTCGGCGAATACGGAGTAAAGAACGGTCTTTTTGCGAAAGCAAAATCTCCAGGCGCTCTTGAAGGAATGAGGGTTGCGGTAATAGGCGCTGGTCCGGCCGGACTTTCGGCGGCGCATTTTTTAGCCAAAGAAAGGGCCGAGGTTGTTATTTTTGATAGCGAGTTAGAACCTGGCGGTATGCTGAGATGCGGAATTCCCGAATACCGCCTTCCCAAATGCCTTCTTCGAGCGGAGATACGGAACATGGTCTTGTTTTTAGGAGTGCGCCTTGAACTTGGGGTTAAAATTGATTCCAATAAATTCGCGGAAATAAAAAAACAATTTGACTTTATTATTGTCGCTCTCGGCGCCCATAAGTCGAAGTTGATTGCGCGGCTTGAGGATGGGGAACGTGTTATGGCCGGATTGAGTTTTTTGAGTTCGGTCAATTCCAGACTTACGGAACGTTTTCCCTCCAACATTAGAAAAATATGCGTTGTCGGCGGAGGTAATACTGCCATCGATGTTTCGCGGGTTGCTTTACGTCTTGGCGCCAAAACAGTCGAGGTGCTTTATCGCCGCACGAAAAATGAAATGCCGGCACATAAAGATGAAGTGATGGCGGCCAAAAAAGAAGGAGTAAAATTTTCTTTTCTGGTCCAGCCTTTGTCCTCTCGCCGGTGCCGTGAAGCCATTATGGTTCATTGCATCAAGATGAAGCTGTCAGGTCCCGACGGTTCGGGGCGCCCGACTCCCGTGGAGGTGGAGGGTTCAAATTTTGAAATAAAATGTGACCTTCTTCTTTATGCTGTCGGCGAAGAAACGGACTACTCTCTTTTGGGGGGAGTCGGTTATGAATTTAAAACGGAAGACGATATTGTCGACGGGAATATTATTTTTGCCGGAGACAATCTTTACGGACCGCGCTCCGTTAGCGAAGCCGTCGCTTCCGGTAAAAAAGCGGCAGGAACGATTATCAAAATGTTCTCCCACGACGTCCTTGCAGAAGACGACCGCAAGGTTGTTTATCCTGATGATATTAAGCTTCTTTATGTGAACTTGCGACGGAAAAACGAACGCATTTTGCATGAGCAAGAGTTGACCCGGGAAGAATTCGAGGCTTTTAAAGAAACAACCGCGACTATTTCGGAAGACACAGCTATAGAGGAGGCTGATCGCTGTATCAATTGCGGGACTTGTATCGGATGTGATCGATGTATAAAATTCTGTCCCGATTTTTGCATCATTAAAAAAGGCGAGCTTAAATATGAGATCAACTTTGATTTTTGTAAAGGATGCGGAATTTGCGCCGAGGTTTGCGAACGCGGAGCAATAGACATCGGAAAGGAGGGGGAGGATGTCCGCGAATAAAGTTGTTATTACCGGAAGCGAAGCCGCGGCCGTTGCCGCCGCTCTTGCCCGAACCGGTTTTATACCTGTTTATCCGATAACGCCCGCGACCGAGATCCCCGAAACTCTTGCCCGGCTTGTCGCCAGAGGCGAGCTTAAAGATTGCGAGTTCATGACCGCCGAGTCCGAACATTCGGCTATGTCGGCAGCCATTGGAGCTTCCCAACAAGGCGCAAGAACGTTTACCGCCACATCTTCTCAAGGCCTTCTTTACATGGCCGAGGTTCTCCATTGGGCGTCGGGCGCGCGCCTTCCCATTGTTATGGCGAATGTTAACCGGGCGCTTGGTCCTCCCTGGAATATCTGGGCCGACCAGACCGATTCTTTGTCCCAGAGGGACGCCGGATGGGTCCAGATATATTGCGAAAGCAACCAGGAAGTTTTTGACAGCGTTCTTCAGGGGTTCAGGATCGCCGAAAGAATTTATTTTCCGGTCATGATTTGCCTCGATGGATTTATTCTAAGCCACACCAAAGAAGACGTGGAATTGGCGACCCAAGAGCAAGTAGATTTTTTTCTTCCGAAGATAAAAATTCCTCATGCTTTGGATTGCGCGGATCCCAGGTCTATCGGAGCGTCGGGCACTGCGGATTCTTATTTCCAATTTAAGACTGCCTTGGCAGGAGATTTTAACGATTCTCTTCCGCACATAAAAGAAGTATTTGAAGAATTTAAAGACATCTTTGGCAGGGAATATTTCTTGCTCACTGAGTATCGCATGGAAGACGCAGATGTCGCGCTTGTAACAACGGGCAGTATTGGAGGACCTGCGGAAGAGGCGGTAGATATCCTTCGCGAAAAAGGCATAAAAGCCGGAGTAGTGAAGATAAGAGTTTTTCGTCCTTTCCCCACCCAAGACATAAAAGCCGTCCTGAACAACGTAAAGAAGGTCGTGGTGCTCGATGTTGATACCAAAGAAATAGTTCTTGATGAAATAAAAAAGGCGATATATCCGGAATCCACTCCGGTCTTCGGCTACACTGTTGGAGTCGGGGGTGTCGTAACGTCATCCGGATTTATTGCCGGCCTTGTCGAAGAGGCCAACTCTTTTGATTTGCCTAAAGATAGTCATTCAATCTGGAGGGCGGAGAAGGAATATATTTCTTCGGTCCAGGATGTTCCGGCATCGGAAGACCCCGTTTCATTGATCCAGCCGGGTCATCGCGCTTGTGCCGGATGTACCGCGTCTCTTGTAATGGCTCGGGTGCTCGAAGTTATGGGCCCACGGACAGAAATAGCTCTTCCGGCTTGTTGTTGGTCCATCATTGCCGGACCGAATCCTTACACGCCGGTTGGTGTTCCTCTTTTACACTCTCCTTTTGCCGCGGCAGCTGCTGTGGCAAGCGGAATAAAACGGGCGTCATTGCGGAATGGAGAAGACATAACAACAATTGCTTTTGCCGGAGACGGCGGGACTTTTGATATCGGCCTTCAGGCTTTGTCGGGAGCGTCAGAACGCGGTGAAGATATTATTTTTATTTGCTATGACAACGAATTTTACGGAAATACCGGCGGGCAGAGGAGTTCGGCCACGCCTTATGGAGCGGCTACCGAAACTACTCCTTTTCCGGCTTTCAAAATTCAACCGAAGAAGAATATTATGAAAATAATAGCCGCGCACGGCGTGCCTTATGCCGCGACCGCTTCTATCTATCACACGGATGACCTTATAAAAAAACTCCGTAAAGCCAAGAACTATAAAGGAAAAGGATTGCGGTTCCTGCATATTCTCGCGCCCTGTAATCCTGGCTGGGGTTTTTCTCCGCACGAATCCTTAAAAATGGCCTGTCTTGCGGTGGAGGCCAAGATATTTCCCCTTATTGAATATGAGAACGGCAAATGGAAAATTACTTATCGGCCGGAAAAAGCTATTGATATCAGAAGATATTTAAAACCGCAAAAAAGATTCTCTCATCTGACCGAAACCGATATTGATATTATTCGTAAAGGCGCCGAAAATTATTGGGAGGAGCTTGAAAAGCTTTAGAAATATTTTTAAGAAATATCCGGACACCCGCGAAGTGTCCGGATTTTTATTTATTTTGCTTTAAACGGGATCTAATTACCGCATTTTCATGCTTTGCGGGATGAGGTAATTGATTTTTAATTAATGGTATATAATTAAGACATCGTCGGGATTTAAATATTTTTTCCGCCTTTGGCGGATCAGCCTCTGGCTGAAATTATTTTAAAATGGCGGACTTATTCGATGAAAAATTCAAAGGAGCTCGACCTCTTGCCGAAAGAATGAGGCCTAAGGTTTTTTCGGATTTTTTCGGGCAGGAAGAGATAGTTGGCAAGGGCAAGCCGTTGCGCGTCGCAATCGAAAAAGGCGAATTGCAGTCGGTGATCCTTTGGGGCCCGCCCGGTTCGGGTAAGACAACTCTTGCCAGAATCGTTGCCGAAAGATCGGATTCTTTTTTTGAGACTTTTTCGGCGGCAACCTCAGGCATTCCCGAATTGAGAAAAAAGATTGAAGAAGCCAAGAGTCGTTTTAAGAATTACGGCCAAAGGACCATTCTTTTTATTGATGAGATCCATCATTTTAATAAAAGTCAGCAGGTCGCTTTTCTTCCGCATGTCGAGGATGGGACGATAATTTTAATCGGAGCTACCACCGAAAATCCTTCTTTTGAATTAGTGAGTCCTCTATTGTCGCGGTCCATCGTTTTGGTATTAAAACCGCTTTCTTTCAAAGACATTAAAACCATTGTTAAAAAGGCGCTGGAAGATAAGATACATGGATATGGCGAGAAGGGTATTTTCCTCACCGAAGACGCACTCGAAAAGATAGCCGTTTTTGCGGATGGCGACGCGAGAGTATCTCTCAACACTCTTGAATTTGCGGTCATGAATATTGAGAAAAAAAGATTGGGCAAAACTATTATTGACGGCAAAAAAATAGAGGAGATATTGCAGAAAAAAACTATCAGGTATGATAAGGCGGGAGAGGAGCATTATAATATTATTTCCGCTTTTATAAAATCAATGCGCGACTCCGATCCCGACGGCGCTCTTTATTGGCTCGCGCGCATGCTTGAAGGTGGAGAAACTCCCAGGTTTATAGCGCGCCGCATGCTTATTTTCGCGTCTGAAGATATCGGGAATGCCTTGCCGACAGCTCTTGTGGTCGCGTCTTCCGTGGCGAATGCCGTGGAACACGTCGGTATGCCGGAAGCGGCAATCAATCTTGCTCAGGGTGCTACCTATTTGGCATCAGCCCCAAAAGACAACGCTTCTTATAAAGGATTGATGGAGGCCAGTGAAGATGCAAAAAAATATGGCGCCCTGCCCGTTCCGCTTCATCTGCGCAATGCCGTTACCAATTTAATGAAAGAAATGGGTTACGCCAAAGGTTACAAGTACGCGCATGATTTCCCCGCCGGAGGCGGTAAAAATACAAAAATTTTGCAAGAGCATATGCCCGAAAAATTAAAAGGAAAAAAATATTATCGTCCGAAAAAAAAGTGATATACTAAAACAATGGAACAGGTAGAGTTTAAAACCGAGGACGGAGTCAAAATATCCGGCGTTTATTACAAATCCCCGCACGGGAGTCCGGGGGTGTCTTTGTTCCATATGATGCCGTCTACAAAAGAAAGTTGGAGTGATTTTGCGGGCAAGCTGAATAAGGCGGGAGCGGGAGTTTTGGCGATCGACCTTCGGGGTCACGGCACATCCGAAGGAGGTCCAGAAGGATATAAGAAATTTTCCGATGAAGATCATCAAAAAAGTATAATGGACGCGCGTTCGGCGGTTTTATTCCAGAAAAAAGAAGGACATCGGCCTATTTTTGTTGCAGGGGCATCAATAGGCGCAAACTTAGCTCTTCAGATATTGGCTTTAGACCCCGAGATAAAAGGAGCAATCCTTTTTTCTCCCGGACTTGATTATCGCGGAATAAATACTTTGGCCTACGCTCAAAATATCCGTCCGGAGCAAAAGGTTTTTATTATCGCGGCCAATGACGATAAAAGAGTGTCCGAGGCGGATCGAATGGCCGAAGAAATTTTTGGGGAATTAAGCACGCAAAATAAAGAGAAAGAGATCTTTTCGATTGGCGGACACGGAACGGATATATTAGGAGTTAACCCTTCTTTAACCGATAAATTAGTAAATTGGATTATCAAAATTTAATAAGAAATGTCGCGGGTATTTCTTGAATTTCCGTCGCTCGGCCGTCACGAAAATAAATTTTCGCGTGGCCTCGATAGGAAATATAAATGGTCGAATTATTTTTAAAAAATAAAAATTTATGTCAAGCGTATTTCCGGATTTTCTTTCCTATCAACTTTATGCTCCGCTGATTTTGCGCCTTGTTTTAGGAACGATTTTTATAATTCACGGCTACCCTAAGCTTTTTAAGGAATTTTCTAAAACTGCCGAATGGTTTGGATCAATCGGGCTTAAGCCCGGTAAATTGTGGGTTTTTGTGGTTGGGGTGGTGGAGTTTTTCGGGGGCATTTTGCTTCTGGTTGGGTTTCTTACCCAGGTCGCGGCCATTCTTATCGCGATCAATATGATCGGGGCCATGGTCTTCGTAAAATTCAAGCAGGGATTAGTGGGTGGGTATGAATTCGATCTGGTTCTTTTGGCTATGGCGCTCGCCCTTTTGTTTCTGGGAGCCGGGTTTTATGCCTTTGATTACCCTTTTTAAAGGGTAATCAATATTTTCTTGGGATTGTCTTATTTTCGGCTAGGCGGTTTATCCTGATAGAAATTCATCCCGTTAGAAATCACTTCGAAATTATTCTTTTAGCGACTGATGCGGCATAACATCAAAATTGGTATTTCTAACGGGATTCAGCCGAGATTTTTGGATGACGATTTATACGAGCGGATCCGTCTTTAGGTTTTGTCGGGAGTTTTTGATGTTTTGTGTAAAATTTCTAACGGGATTTATTTTTTATTAATAGTATGATATAACTTTTTTATGGAAGAAGGCGACGTTTTGGTTTTCGACGTAGAAACAAAAAAATCTTTTGCCGAGATCGGTACAAAGGACCACCCCGAACTTTTGGGTATTTCGGTTCTCGCCGGATACTCATATCAGAAAGGGGAATATTTTGTTTTTGAAGAAAATGAACTTAACCAATTTGAGCCGATGATAAAAGACGCCTCTATGGCCATCGGTTTTAATATACGTAGTTTTGATATTCCGGTGCTTCAGCCGTATATGAATTTTCCTCTTGAAGACGTGAGGTTTTTGGATATGATGGATGATGTTGTAAAGGGGGTCGGCTTTAGGGTGGGGCTTAATAATCTCGCCAAAACAACTATAGGTATAGAAAAAAGCGCCGACGGTTTGCAGGCCTTGGAGTGGTTTAAAGAAGGACAGGTACAAAAGATCAAGGATTACTGCGTACAGGATGTTAAAGTAACCAAAGATCTTTTTGAGTTCGGGAAGAAGAACGGCTTTATAAAATTTTTTTCGCGCGATCATATTAATGAAATATCAATTCCGGTCAGGTGGGGGGAAAATTCATCGGCTGGCATTTTTTCTAAATTAAAAGAGGCTTTTGAAAAAAGGCTTGCTGTTGAGATTGATTATGTTACCGCAAATCCGGCCGGGGCGAATCAAACGAGAAACCGCCGTCTGGTGGATATTTATAGAGTAAACAAAAATGACATTGAAGGATATTGTCATCTTAGGCGCTCAAAAAGAATATTCAGGCTTGACCGCATTTTAGCGGCGGATATCACCGACAAATCATATAAAATTCAGGATGACGTCCAGGAATCTCTATTGTAATAAGCAAAAATACTATTATAATATGGATAAAACGCTGATGATTCCAATAACTCATAGTAGATTTTATAATCAAACTACAACTCTTAATTTTGATGAGCTTGTTTTGGAGTTGGTAAAATATATCCATATAAAACCGGACGCAAAATATCAGATTGTGGTCGGATCGGACTCCGCCTCCGAAAAAAAGGTTAAATTCGTCACCGCGGTCGGCATATTGAGGATTGGTAATGGTGGCAGATATTTTTGGACGAGATCCGAGCCCGAAACTTGCCCGACTTTGCAGGACCGTATTTATAAAGAGACGATGCGCTCGATCGCGTTCATGCAGGAACTAAAAAGTCGTCTTAAGGAAAAATTAGGGGAAGAATTTTTTTGGGACAATAAAATTACCGTTCATCTTGATGTCGGCACGAAGGGTCCGACGAGAGACTTGATAGACGCGGTTGTCGGGATGGTAAAAGGTTATGGTTTTGAGGCAGTGATAAAACCGGAGTCTTTCGGCGCTTTTGTTCTGGCTGATCGGCATACTTAAGAGTGTATTAAAAAATTTTTCTCGCCCATAGGGCCGACGAGACCCAACGGGTCTGTCGGCCTCCCGACCTTGACACTGGTCGGGCGTCGGGACTCAACTGGCAGAGCAGCTCCCTCTTTCCGCCGGAGGCGGATCCGCCTCCGGCGGAAAGGAGAAGATATTTTAAAAATATATATAATTTTCCCCGCCCCTAGCTCAATCGGCAGAGCAATTGGCTCTTAACCAAGAGGTTCTGGGTTCGATTCCCAGGGGGCGGACTAAACGAAGTGAAGGACGACCACAGCAAACAAATTTATTTGTTTGCGTTGGGAATCGAAAGGCGCAGTGATGCGCGAGTTTTCCCGAGCTTGTCGAGGGAAAGGCGAGCGCCACGAGCCGGGATCGCGAAAATCCCGCGTCAGCGGGATTATTTGTGATCGATTCCCAGGGGGCGGACTAAACGAAGTGAAGGACGACCACAGCAAACAAATTTATTTGTTTGCGTTGGGAATCGAAAGGCGCAGTGATGCGCGAGTTTTCCCGAGCTTGTCGAGGGAAAGGCGAGCGCCACGAGCCGGGATCGCGAAAATCCCGCGTCAGCGGGATTATTTGTGATCGATTCCCAGGGGGCGGACATTTTAATAAGAGGCAAACCAGAGGAAGGCTTATTTTTGGTTCGACGTTACTTATCGCGGATTGGCGTTATCGTGGCATCTAGGTTCACATACGCCCAGACCATCCTCCGATGGAAAAGAGCAAAATTTAAAATTATAACTTAAAAATCACATTCCAGTTACATCGGAATGGGATTTTAGTTAATTTGAGTATTCATTTGAATTATAATGTCCCCCCGAAATTACTGACCACGATAGCAAGGCCCCAGGCGCCAAGCAGTACCATGCCCCCGATAACTCCCCAGAAAAAAGCGTCTTTTGCTTTTTTGAGTTGTGTTTCGTTCCCGCTGGCGGTGACAAAAAGCAGTCCCGCCCATATTATCACGAGCACTATGGCGGGAACGGCAACTATAGTTACTGCCCGCGCAAGACGCTCAACAAGATCGGGAAAGCTGTCTACTGCCAGCGGATTTGTTAATGCAAGAAGTTTATCCATATATATAATTTATCAGATATTGACCGATTAAAAAAGATTAAGATTGGCTATTATTGTTATCGCTTGAATGGAAGCCACAATCAGCCCCACTATTAATCCCCAAAAAAAAGTTTTTTTTGCCCGGGCTATTTGTTGTTTGCTTCCGTGGGCAGTAACAAAAAGCAGGCCCGCCCAGAGCATGATAAAAATAATGGCCGGGATGCCGATCGTGTTTATCACGTTGGCGGATAGCTCAATGATACTTGGGATATTGTCGATTGGGTCCATATTTATATAATGTACCAAATATTGACTCAACAAAAAAGATGGCTTAATCTTAATTCAGTTTGGACAAGCTTGAAAATGATAAAAGGAGGTTCTATGGCGGGTAAAAAACCGTTAATGATGCCGGTCGGGGATT